>Ga0247841_10000102_pt1 | contig 217824 bp, 174 predicted proteins | sample LaCruzMarch2015__2_FD_192410 | JGI IMG/M metagenome (GOLD analysis project Ga0247841, IMG submission 192410) | Freshwater microbial communities from meromictic Lake La Cruz, Castile-La Mancha, Spain - LaCruzMarch2015_18m | ecosystem: Environmental > Aquatic > Freshwater > Lake | place: Spain... | reverse complement strand
AAAGCTAAGGCAAGAGGTTATAAAAGAACTGACACAATCAAAGCAATAATATATCTGCTTACAGGCAAACTCGACTTTAGTAAAATTAATCCCTATTATGTTACCCACTCGAAATTATAAAGAGCCATTTTTTTCAATATTCTACTCTGATTACTAAACCTTCTGCTAATTCCCTTCTGAAACCTTCCGCCGAATAGATTCAAAAACCCTATCTATGTGCTCTTTTATCCGCTCCTTTATATCATTTTTTTGGGGGGCAACAGATAAATTCTGAACATCCTCCTGTTTTTTACCCGATTCCATTTTTTCATTCATGGTTTTCAGAGATTCACGGATGCCTATTAGCAGTTCATATATTTTGTTATTGCCATCAATACTTTCTGCTGTAACGGATTGAAGTTGTTCAATATTTGGTGCATTGAGAATCATGAACATGAGATCAATTTCAGTTTTGAATTTACATTTTACATCTCCGCAAGAAGCGCCGGTTTTCAATTGCTCAACGATGGCATCTACTTTACTTCTCATACAAACGGGACAAACTTGCGCCCGGCTTTTCCTTCCTACGGATAATTTAGGATTTTTTTCCATCTTCGTTCATCTTTAATGGTGGGAGAATCTTTATCCTGTATTTTTGTTCAATTTTTGGGAGAATTTTTATTTTGTTTTTACCTTGCAACGCTTGTTTTATTTCAATATCAAATGCACATTTCGTATGCCCGCAGCAACTACCTTTCTCCACTTGTTCTCTTATAGCCACTTCCTTTTTTCGTTTGCAAATTCCACAGATAGTTGGACCGGTCGCTTGCCCTTTTTTCATAATTTAATGAATCTTGAACCCAATTCATTTACTATTTCAGAAAATTTATATTGCTCAATATCAGAATTATCATTCTTTAACATGCTTCGCATTTCATTTAAATAACTAAACAGACCTGCAACTTCAGTATAGGGCTTCTGTCCATAAAGTTCATACAATAGTGCGTCTATTTTGTCGATGTACTTCTGCCAGTCGATAATCAATTTCTTAATGTCAGCTTTATTTTTCCGATCAGCCAAGTTCAGCAACTTTAAATCATTTTGAATCCGTTGGATAAGAGTCAGAATCAACTCGTCTTTTTTTTGATTTGTCGTATCCGGAGATTTTGTTAATCTGACCGGTTCTCTTTGTTTACCTTTCCCGGATGACAAATTCCGATTCTGAGCAAAGAAAATCTTTGCCGGATTTTTATCGTACGGTCTTGCCGGCTTTTGATGTTCATCATTTAAATTCACAAGAAAAATATCTTTAAACTCGTGAACGATTGAATTCTTCAGCACTTTAAATCCGAGATATTCTTCTTTTACATTATCAACAACAATTCCACACTGATGGGGTGCATAGTACATCCCCTTCAGCGTTTTGTAATCAACTGTCGAATAGAATGCCCCAAAGGAAGGATGGGAGTGAATCCAAATTAATTGAAGAAGTTTTTTTTCATTGGTAAGACGGGCGATCCGAACCTGATCCTGAATTGAAATTTCACAGAATGCAGCAGACGTTTCAGATCCGCTCCCGGCTTCAAAATCAGTACCAACAGAAAATTCACCATACTGGTCAGAATAATATAAACCAAGTATGATCCCGGATGCTTCATGGTTTCTGTTGGTGTATTCATCCTTGGCTTTAAGAATAAACGAATTCCAGACAGCCTCATCAATGTACACAACAAATGTAGGAACGGAGTCAGTATGAAGTTTTTTCCGATCACCGAATAGTCTTTTCATACTTTCGTCCATTGAACCAACAAAATCCTGAGGAATGACCATTTTTTTCTTTCCGATGATCATGCTGTATCCATTGACATTGTTAATCTAAAAGTAAATGAAGGATATTTATAGGTTCTGTTTTTATTCCTTTTAGGAGCAGCAAATCCATTGGTAATATTCCCAGTTCATAAAGTTTTCTCTGCAGGATTATTGTATCTTTCATTTTTACATGCACCTCTGAAATAATCTCAAAATTTCCCGGGAAATAGTATTCTTTTTTGCTTCGGCAGTTCCGGCACCACCTTTCTTCATCAAAAATTGTTGAAAATCTTTTGTTGAATATCATTTCTTTCCCGCATCCTTCACAAAAACTACGTATAACAAACCTTTCAGGAAGGGTAAGCAGGAAATAGTCATGGTATTTTTCGTTTATTAAATTGAGAAAATCCAAAGTGATCAGCTGATTATCTGCTTTAATCTTAAGATATTCCAGTTGGGGCTCTTGATGAATAAGACATTGCTTGCTCCGGTCGATCCCGTAAGTATTCATCCTGTGATCCATGCCATAATATTGAAGGATCTTGTTTTTCAACGTAGATTTCCCCTGTAAGAATTTTATGATCTCAATTGCGATAAGCACTCCAGCCATGGCAGATGCTACTTGGATGGTAGGAATATGGCTCAGTTTTTCATCTTTAATTTTAAGCCCGGAGCAACTATTTCGTTTTTCCGAAAAGCCTTTTTGTCCTATAAGTTCCCGGAGACAGGGTGCATTATCTTCTGAGGGGTCAAAAAAACTAATATCCACATTCATTTTCTCAAACCCCATTTCAAAGAATGGCTTTTTCAAACGGACAGACCAGTCATTAATGTATGCTCTTGCCTGAAGTGTATCAACACAACAGACGATTATATCATGATTTATAAAGATTCCGGGGCCTATATCCTGCATTATATTTCCATGAATCCCTTTGATGACAGGACTTTCATGAAGTGAATAATCCAGTAGCCTCTCAGCGGCTGTAATTGCTTTTGACTTACCAATATCAGATTTCCTGAACAATGTTGTTCTGGAAAGGTTTGAGTCTTCAATAAAATCAAAATCAACGATGGTAAAATGGCCAAATCCCATAAGAATCAAGTTTTTCAGAAGCTCATTTCCCCCGGCACCTACCCCGACAACCAAGATAGATGTACTCTTGATTTTTTCATTGGTTTCCTCTCCAATCAACTTTATTTGCCGGTCAAAAAACTCCTTATTCTCCATTTTTTCGTTTATTCCGGATGATTTTGATTTTATGTACTTCTCGTTGAAGAGGATCACCAATCTTGATTTTTTTCGGAACAGGCTCAATTTTATTCCCAATCTCAATGTGATCCCTTAAATCAAATGGCCAATTGATTTCGTTGATTTTTCTTTTTTGTCTATCGTTTTTCCAATAAAGATAAGCATCATTGTTTAAATGTCCGGCACCGCTATCATCCATCCATGGCGCTTCCTGATTGATAATACAGCCACAACCAATGATAAAATACCAGATTCCATAGTCTTTTGCCACAGACCAGACCCCACCCGTACAGAAAAAACCTGTAGATATATGATGGTTGAATGGAAGTCCATGAGAAACATCGAGATAACAGGAAGGAACTTTATCAGTTTCAGCATTCATTAAAATTTCCGGGGCTACGGATAAATTAATTTCTCCCTCCCAATCTCTTTTCAGGTTTCCCCTCTCAATATAAACCGGCATTCGGCAGATTATTTTGTACTGCTCCGGATAAAGAGGGGAAGAAGGATTATTAATAATGTTTTTAATTTCACCGGTAATTCTATCGACAAACCGTATGGTCAAAATACGCTTCATGTTCGGATCATTCTGAAGCCGTCTCAAATTCTTAAATTCCTCTCTGAGCCGGATTTCGTAAAGAGCGGCGTTGTAAACCATTGGAATAACGTTTTTAATTAGTCAGGCACCGACTGCTTTTTTCACGACTTCGACAGTATTTCCATCCAGAAAACCAAAGTCTCTCAAAGATCTGATCCCTTCGGTAATCCGCCCGTTCTGAAGAAGAATATATCCATAGTTCTGATTCTTTTCATCATCAGACAAAGGATTCAAAACCCCTCCTGTGACAAGCTGGTCGATCAATTCCTTGTTTGTCATATCGAGGCTGACATCTTCCACTGGGGTTTCTACTCCGGTGGCCATTTCTTTAATGATCAATCGTGCCATAATATTATTTGTTAAGGTTTAAAAATGAATTACATATGGTTTTCAATTACTTGCTTAATTTCTTTTGCATCATTAAGTGCAAAACGATGGGCGGTTATGATACCCTCTCCAAAACTTCGTATGATAATATCAGTTCCAATAATACCAGTATTGATTTCTACTGATGAGATTTTTGAAAACGGGATCATAATTTTATCATATCCAATAAGATAAATCCTGCGTTTTTTATAAATTACAAATTGATCGGTAACTTCAATAATGTCGGGATTTATCGGACTGGCTCCCCTTGTAAATGCTGCCTTGAAGACGGACATAAGATTTATTTTTAAAAGTTGAAAACTAATGTAAAGATAAGTAATGTTTGGCCCGGAGAGAAATTAGTTATTCTACGTACCTGTAAAAGTAATGAACGCCAGTGAATCGGCACTGAACGTCAAATTCCATGCGATAAATCAATTTCCCTCTTTAACTTTCGGCTTGATGGTATTTTTACACAAAAAAAAACACTGGGGTACTTCCGGCAGTATTTGCGGCAGGGATATAAGTTGATGGAAGACTTTAATAAAATCAGAAAAAGAAGAAAGATCAATAATCAGGTAAAAACTCAAATGCCAACAACCGACATAGAAACTCTGAAAGAATTTCTGGAGCTGCCATTGTGGACATCGGACTTTGTGTTCGAGAACTTTAGATTTGAGCTGAAGTCGATATTTAGGGAAAACCTTGATAATCCGAAACAGCGGTTTCTTTTTATCGAAGGCTTCAGGAAAAAGAAAGTGGTCCTTCTTGCCCATGCAGATACCTACTTTGATGAATATTACGATTTCCCGAAGCAGTTTCACAAAATTTTTGAGGAAGATGGTTTTTTTTTCGGTGACGACAAAAACGGAATCGGCGCCGATGACAGGGCCGGGTGTGCCATGCTTTACCTGCTGAAAGACTCAGGACATTCTTTGCTGATAACGGATGGAGAGGAACAGGGGAAATTGGGGAGCAAATGGCTGATGGACCATAATCCCGACATTGCCGAAAAGATCAACAGACATCAGTTCATGATTCAGTTTGACCTGAGAAATGCAACCGAATTCAAATGTTACACTGTTGGAACTGAAACGTTCAGGGAATTTATTAAAGCAAAGACCGGATATACTGAGCCGGACAGGGATTACAGCACCGACATTGTAAAGCTGTGTCGTGATATAACAGGAGTAAATTTAAGCATAGGGTATTACGACGAGCATTCCTGCTATGAAAGAATAAGTATCAGCGAATGGGAAAATACTCTAAGGATGTTAAAGAACCTGCTCAGTGAAGATCTGCCCCGGTTTCCCCTTGGGGTGAATCCGAAACAATAACTACAACTCCGAAATTTTTTTCTAACCAGTCCGTTTATTAATTTTACAAAACAAGTCACCCCAATGAGCAATCCGATAGAATTTAAAGATTAAGATTTTGATAATGCCAATAATTTACTGAATCAAAGCAGTATTGAACCTCCAAATAAGGATTGTATCGGATATTTTGAAGCCTCCACTGCAGGTCAGTTTTATTGGTTCGATAATGAAGAAGATTTAAAATTATAGCTGTTAAACGGATGGTATGGCCGAAGTACTGAAGAACGTGATAAAGACTTTTATGATGGCGTAAACATTATAAAGAGGTTTCTGGAATCAGGAGTAACTGCTGACCGTAATGGCTGCAGATGCCGGATAGTGTTTTTTCAGAATATGAAATACTCTGGAGTGGACATATCAAACAGCTTTTAACGGAGGATTGTGTATTTGCAGAGGGTTTAAGAGAAGAATTCAAGCAATATCTGATCAAGCATGCACCATCCGTACCTCGCAATAAAATTGGAAATGACCCACCCGACCCTGAGATTTTGGATCTCCTGGTAAAATTTTTAACAGGCTATTTTTGGGGTTGAATAGGCAAGTTTTTCTATTATCCTCTTGATTAACAAGGTTATGAACGAATGGTTTCCAGGCATTTATTTAAGAAACAGCCCGTTAAATAAGATCTTCTCTTTAGATCCTTTTGGGGTTGTAATTTTGTACCAGAAAAATCCCTTAAAATATACCAGGTAAAATAGTTAAACAAAAGAACCAATGACCATTTTACCATGTAATTCAATTAATATAAAGACCATGATCATTCCCTTTGAAACAATTGACAACATTGATGATGTGAAACGGTTTTTCCTGTGGCTGAAGGAAGATCTTCACCTTCTTTTTCATCCGGATTTCCTCTTTGAAGATTATATTGAAAAGGATAGAAAACCTGTTTTTTCAAAAGAGGAATGCACCTTATTGAACCATCTGATGGATGAGTGTTTTAAAGTTTGTGAAACCGGGGATGTGGAAATTTATTCTATTGGGTTGGAAGTACAGACCGAATACAATAAAAGACACCCGTATATCAGTTATAACTGATGAAAGATCCAATAAAAGGTTAGGTGCTTTTATCAAACAACCTGCATTTCATCAGGGTATCTGCTGTTCATGATCCTGTGGAAGAAAAACGACTTGATGATGCATTTACCTTTTTGTTGGAGGCACATCTGGACAAGCAGGACAGAGAATGCATAGCTGGTTTTGAATCAGGGAAAGAGACACTATTTTTCATGTATATTGACCAATGGAAAGTCAATAAAATAATCGCCTTTTTCGGGAAACATAATCTTTTGTCCAGACATGAAATAGTGACAGATCCCGTTCGGTTTATTTGCAGCAGTGAAGAGTACCTGGAAGTTTATAAAAATGAAAATAACAAAGACCTCCTGGATAAATTTATTCTGAGCCGGATAGGTTTTGATTACATTTTGGGCCGATTAACGAGAATAGAGATGTCCCTGGCTTTTCATTGTTTCCGATCGAGATGGAGATCCTGAGAGAATATTACTTATATCAGGCATAGCATTCAGGAAGCCAAATCCATAGCAGTGTTATCGCAAAGAATGTTAACAGGGTTTCCTGATTCGACGGATGCTTTGAAAGCCTTTTCAAATGGATCGGTAAGATAACTGAAATCTGCCTGCGTTAATTCACGGTAATTGATCGTAACATCCGCCGGATAGCTGCAGTTTTCCATCGGAAAAACCGGATGCCTGATCTCAACATATTCCCCTGAAGCTATGTCCACAAGCAAGATTGTGAAATAGGGGAGCACATCCTGTTGGAAGTGTGAGGAATGAAACAGGAATTCGGGCAGCTTGCCTGGCAATCCCTTCCGGGTCACCCAGATGCCGTCCCTGTCATATCCAATGTGACAGTTTTCGAAGGCATATAATGATTTAACATCATCGTAAATAAGAATGTCAAGCACTGTTCCTCTTTGTTCATCCATAACAACAGTGCCGTTAATATGAGGGAAATTGGATTTGAACTGATACAACTCTATCAGACAGTCGGCAGCTTTTTCAGGCATAATTTCGAGGTTGTCTTTGCAGTTGATAACCAATAAAATATTTTGAAGCCCGACATCCGGCATTTCTTCCAACATCAAGATCAATGGACTGAGCCTGCTTTGAGGGCCAATCGTACCTGAAAAGGCATAAAACCCATTTTCATGTTCACAGGCATTTTCAAGCCATTCTGCCCATTGTGGATCAAAAACCTCGGGCTGCACTTCCCTGTTCCTGTTTCGGCAGTCGTGGTCTCCGACAGTATTGTTGCTTTCTCCGGTGTAATCCAGGTATATGATGTTATCATCAAACCTCACATAAGGCCTGAATTTCTCCGGAACCGGCTTAAGCTTACGGTACCTGATACAATTACAGTCGACAAAGAGTCGTATATACATTAATGGATGGCTTGGTTAATTTTAACAGAGTTTACCTGCTTTTGGAATACCAAAATTACACTAAAGCAAGGCTATGTTCCGTGAAATTTATTTTACGTACTGAATCTGGAATAAACGTTTAAAATAAGATTGCATATTCGCTTAGTGCCATTCCAATTATAGTAAAACCCTTACGACCATAAAAAAAGCGTTCAGGCCTAAGCCTGAACGCCGAAATCTTGGTCTGGACCAAAGGTCAGAACTTAATCTTGCTTTCTACATCAGAGATGCTTGCATCGAATGATGACTTGAGAAAATCGATGACTTTCTTGATGCCATGGGTAACTGGTTGTGAAGACGTTTCCGTCTGAGTCGTTCAGCCTCATAGAGCAGTTGAAATCATTGGAGGAAATCATTCTATCAAAACAGGGTTCATGAAAGAATCCTCCCAAAAACAGCGTACAATAAATCTTCAGCAATGAATTATGCATTTATCCTCCGGAATCGTTCACGTAACAGCTTCAACTTTTGTATAAGTTGGTTGAATTCTGGAGCCTTTCCATAAATCATACTCTCCCTCATTACTTGGTAATCCCTTTTCCATGCCTCAAGTTGATGATCGGGAGGAATAAAGTCAATCATTGCCGGATGGTGATGAGTATAGTCGATGCCCCGGATTGCATTGATTTTTTTTCTGTGGTCCAAAATGACCTTGTACAATTCTTCATCCTGCAGGGCCGCAATCCCATGTTCTGTATCCATAAGCATAAAAAGATCATATAGGTGGCGACTCATTCTTTCTACCTTTACTGATCCCTCAGCTTTGAAAAATTCTTCATGCAATAGGAAAGCTTTTTCAAGGAAAGTTCTCTTCGGCAAAACAACCGGAATTGCTTGAGGGGAATCAGAAAATGGTTGACCATTAAATACCTTCCCAACTATTGATTGGATCGGTTTCTCTTCGAAGGGTTCCTTGAGTGAACGAGCGCCTACTTCAATCAGCACCCTTGGCTGAATGGATTTTAGCGCATCAGTTACAGAATTATATCGTAATTCCAGAACAAGTGGATCTGTGTCATGTGAAATTGATTCATTGGCAAAAAGATCAATATCTGTTATGCCTTTCCCTGCTATTTTATGGTGTAATCCTTTGCGGAAATCATTGCTTATAAAAGAACATGACGTCTTTCGCAATTTAGCTACCTGTGTTTTGCTGATATCTCCATCAAACGGCCCCAGGAAACCCCTGTCCAAAGCCAGGTCAATGTCTTCCGAAAACCGGTCGATAAGATTCCACCCTTTGCTCAGTGATGTCCCACCTTTAAATACGATATGCCGGGCGTAAGGTAGTTCGAAAATCGCTTTCAGAACCAGGGTCACCCACCAATCCTTTTCGATGGCCGATTCAGGTAACCCAGTCTGAGTACCTGCCTGGTTGAATATCTCTTTCTTTCTTGATATTGATAATTGGTAAAAGTTTTCCATAACCTTAAAGCTTATTCTGTTTTCAGAGCCTCCAACATTAGCTTCCCGATCCAGTCTGGAGCTAACCGGCTGTCATGGATTAAGGCTTCCCTGCTTTCATTTGCAAGTACATCATTAATTCTGTTTAATTGATCCTGGGTTACGTTGTTTCTTCCGATTATTCTTAACGCCTGAATAACGAGTTCGCATACCCTGCTTTTAGCCATCAGGTTCTTTGGAGTGGTTTTTTTGAACTTGATCGATCGTTTCCCCAACTTAATAGTACGGGGAGCTCCATCGGTAAGGTAAACGATTTTCATCGGTACCTGGGTTGACAAACCCAAACTATTCATTGCTTGAATACCTGTCGGGATGATCCTGGCTTTATCTCGTTTGGCAATGGCGTTGGCAATTTCTTCGGTTGAAGGATATAGAATGCCTATTTCCTTATCCAATCTAGGATATAGAAAAATACCGGGGGCGAGTCGTATCAGGATCTCTTTCTTAACCAATCTATGTAAGGCTTGCCTGATGGCAACCTGACTATCGGTCAACATGAAATCTTCCGGGAAAACTATTTTTCCTCGTTTAAATCTTGATATCTTTGTGTATATCTGTTTATCAATTGATTCCATAATAATACAGATCTATTTTTGTCACAAATTTAGCATATATTTGTGACATTTCTGATAAAAAAAGCACTCCACAATACGTATTCATTATCCCGTTTTCTTTATATCCAGGCCATTTTTATTCGAAGTACTGGTTTTTCTAAACTTTGTTTTTCACAGCTAATTTTTTCGTTAAACACTTCCATTGCATTATCCAGTTCCTCATCAACAATTTTAGCGTAAACCTGTGTTTCTTTGATTGTGGCATGACCAAGCAGCTTGGATGCATATTCGATCCTGATCCCTTTTCTTAAAACGCGTGTTGCAAAAGTGTATCGGGCTGTGTGAAAACTTATCTTTTTTTTAACTTCGGCCTTATCTGAAATGATCTTTAACCGTTCATTGATCTGTGCTGTTGCCGATGAAATGGCCCCTGTAGCCTGATTTGAATTGTCAAAATCAATATTTGACCGGAGTATTGAGAAGATCAGGGATTCCGGTATACTTTTCTTAGGTTGATACTTTTTGAGAATCTCCAGCGAATTCTCAATTCTACATGCTGCCTGATTGTTCCTCTTCAGGCAGAATATGGATTACGGGCAAAGGCAGTAATGAGTGTGAGAGCCGTCAGCGTGGCTCTGAAAAGTTACTTATTGCAAACTCCCATTGCGAATCACTCAGGTAAGAAACTTCAACACATTACCGGAACTGAAAAGCAAAATTTCTGAAGAAGGATCCTTGGCACGTAGGAGCCTTTCAGGGTAGAGATAGAGAGAATGGGGATTAAAGCATGAACATTTGGATAAAGGATTTGCTTAAGATTCTGAGTCTACTTAATCACCCAAAGGAATATCGGAGGCAAGAAACTCTTTTTTTGTTAATGAGGGGTCAGGATCACTGGAAAATCTTAAAATGACAAATAGTTACTATCTATCGGGTATGGGGTAATCAGTTTAAATCGGCCGAAGGGTGGCAAGTTCCCACCTGGCGAAAGAGGTTAATTTACCATTATTCCCTACTTTCCTGTTTTTATAACCTTCCTGATCATGGTTGATCCGGAAAGGACGAACTTTATGAAATATAAACCATTAGGAAGGGACCTGCAATCTATGATACCCGGGTTTGGAACTTGTCCAGTCAACACCTGTTGACTAAATTGGTTAAACATTTTAAAGCTGATTTTATCCGGAAATGAAGATCCTGCTCTGACGTTAAGTTCATTATTAACAGGATTAGGGAAAAGTGTCAGGGAAGCATTCCTGGTGATGGTATCTATACCAATAGGATAAGGTTCTCTATATAAAGTATAACAACAATCACCCCAAAGGACCGTCCTGACCACAAATCCTGTGGAAAAATCAAACATCTGGATATTATTTAGTGATGTTTTGTATCCCCCTTGTTGAATACCACCTGAACCAACAGTCCATGTCAGACCGGCATCATTTGTTTTCTTCAGTACAATATTTTCACCGCAGAAAGCCCCAACCGAGTCGTTGGCAAAATGAATACAATATATATCCTCATCCGTTCCGGTAGATAATGTATCCCATGTTGCTCCCTGATTCAGGGTCTTAAAAATCCTCCCATTTTCGCACCCAAGATATCCAACGCTGTCGGATGTGAAAAATATGGAAAAGATTCTCCCCTCTAAATGAGGAGTTTTAGAAGCCCATGATATTGCACCGTCTTGTGTCTTTAGGAGAAACCATTTTCCATCTGAACGATAGGCGGTTAAAAAGCCAAGATCGGCGTTTACAAAAAATAATTTAGAATACTCATTAACATGCAAGGTGTCGTTATGATAAACTAAGGAGGTTGAATCATTGAAATATTTATAGAGCAATAAAGGTGGGCCACTCGCGCCTGGATAAGTCAGGATATATCCCGTATGACCGTTTATCATGAACAGGTCACAGGGCATATCTAAGTACGGTCCAGAAAATGTATAAAGAGACTCCCAATAGCCACCTGAAAAAGAGCCGCCAAAATCATCGAACATAAATGTACTTTCGATAAAAAAGAGGGTATCCGGATCAACAGCAAACAGGTCTATCATGTAATGGCCCGACATGGTCCCTATGTCCTGCCAGGATTGTCCGCCGTCCGTGGTTTTGTGTCTGGTGTAAGAATAACCGACACTGGGGGAGTAATATCTGTTCTCAACCAGAAATCCTGTATCCTTGGTTGCAAAATTATAAACCAACCAGGAATTTGAAGAAGGGCCACCAGGGTATTGACAAATATATGACAAACCCCATTGTGCTAAAGAGGATTTCGATACAAAAAATCCGAAGATGAGAAAAAAGGAAAGAATAACTTTTGATTTCATATAACCGCTGGTTTTACGTTTTTACGGCAGGAATTATTTTACCCGACAACCCCGAAAGACATGAAAATCGCAGTTAAAGATAAGAAATATTCAATGAATGTCAATAATTAAGATATATTATAAGGCTTACAGGAACAAGCAAACATTCTCCGGCCTCACCTTTCCTCAGGATGATCAATTTTAATTCTGAAAATGAATATATTTGATGGGTTGTAACTCAAATTTCCCGAGGGCACGATGGCGGGCACCTGGACCAAAGGGCAGACCGACCCTGCCTTTGCTGATACCCGGAATTTATTTCTACAACGTAAAGATCAACGGTGAATCTTATGTGCATAAGATGATCGTTGAATAAATTCGCATCATCTCTTCTAAATGAAAACATAGATTGAAGAAAATCTATTTTGCAGGTTCCATCCGGGGTGGAAGAAACGATCTTGATCGGTATCAGGAAATTATCAGTTATCTCCAGCATCACGGGGAAGTTCTCACTGAGCATATCGGGTATTTCGGCACTACCCAGCTCGGTGAGGCTGATAAGTCGGATATAGAAATATTCAATCGTGACATGGATTGGCTTTCATCTTCTGAGTTCGTGGTAGCAGAGGTTTCTACTCCAAGCCTGGGTGTCGGTTTTGAGATAGCCCGGGCAGTTGGATTACACAAAAAAGTTTTGTGTTTGTATCGTGTTCAAAAGGACAGAAAACTATCTGCGATGATATCAGGATGTCCAGATATTCAGGTTAAGGAATATCAAACCTTTGAGGAGGTTAAGCAAATAATTGATAATTTTTTAAGTGATAACAAATTGTAAAGCTCCTCAAAGTGCTCACCCGTGGCTGGTCGATTTTAAGCGATTTTTACAATAATAGTAAGACTATTATATTCATGCTTATTCTTTATTACTTTGAAACCAGCCGGAAACCAATGTTGAAATGGCGGTGGTCAGGGAAATATTTGTACCGGAAGGCCGAGCGGCAAAGCTGTGCATAGTTGCGCCACCCGCCCCCGCGGAAAATGCGGAAGGTACCCGATTCAGGCCCTGCCGGATCGGTTTGCTCCGTCGATGGAAAATTGTCATACCAATCGTTGCACCACTCCCATACGTTCCCATGCATATCATATAATCCCCATGGGTTCGGATCAAAGCTGCCTACAGGAACGGTCCTGGCCCTGAATATTCCTTTAGGATAATTATGGTACGGAAAATTCCCGTTATAATTGGCTTGTGCCGTCGTAAGGTTCTCTCCCGTGCTGAACGGAGTGGTTGTTCCGGCGCGGCAAGCGTATTCCCATTCCGCTTCCGTGGGCAGGCGGCAGCCCATCCATTCAGCAAAAGCGGTTGCATCAAACCAGTTGACATGGATTATTGGGCGGTTCTTCCGTCCCCACCCTTCGTCAATTGGTTTTTCCTTTTTGACCGCTTCGCAAAACAGGTCGTACTGCTCAAAGGTGATCTGGTATCTGCTGATCCTGAAAGCGCTTAGTGTGACCGGGTGCTGAATTTCATCAGATTTTCTGTTCACTTCACTGGCCGGGCTGCCCATCATGAAGGTTCCCCCAGGAATTTCGATCCATTCGATAACGGGTTTCTGAATGGAAGAAGCGCTTATGTCATCATTACTCATCATAAAGTGAATTTTTTAAATTGTCTGTTCAATTTTGGCCTATGCCGGCTGTGCCGGTCACAGGGTGACATGGGTTTAAGGCAAATATAGGAGATAAAACCGGTTACAATGACCGGTTCCATAAATATTTTTTATTGACCTGACCAAGTCATTGATAATTCATTTTTTATCAGGCCATTACCAGAAGAACCACAAAAACTAGGAATCCCACCTCTCAGAAATATCCCACCTGTTTGTTAATTTGTATTTTATACTTTACTTTTACTGTATCAATCTCAAAACAAATGCCTATGAAAAAGATTTATTTACTTTTTTTATTGGTTTGCTTTTCTATATACGGATTATCGCAAACATGGAATTTACAGAACAGCGGAACTATCCGAAACCTGTCGGATGTTGGCTTTACTGATCAGCTTCGGGGTTATGCAGTCGGAGATGAAGGCACGATCCTGTATACCTCCAACGGTGGCCAGACATGGACCTTTCAGAATAGCACTGCTGTTGATGTTTCCTGTTACGGTCTGTCGGTCACGATGGCCGGGACAGGCAACGGGAAAGCGGTGCTTTGCGGGGAGAATGGGAAAATATTTTATGCGGCGTTTGGAACATCAAATTGGCAACAGGCCAGTACCAATGTCGTTGCCCGGCTCAATGACATTATTTTGCATGAATGGTCTGCAAGCAGTACTACCGGATATGCTGTTGGAGAAAATGGCATCGTGCTGAAGACTACCGATGATGGCGTTACGTGGACAAAACTGACCACCTTTGCATACCCAACTGCCTATCTTACCGGCGTAAGTGCTGCAAGTGACAATGATGTGGTTGTTGCCGGAGATTTAGGTTTCTCTGCCGTTTCAGATGACGGAGGCTTAACCTGGACTCTGGTTCAATCGGTTCCTTATGTTTACATGAAAGCGATTGCATGCTTCTCATCCGGACGTCCGGGTGTCACCACCTACCTGGGTGGCTCGGATGGCGCACTCGGGACAGTGGTTGATAATATTTTTACTCCGGTTAATCTCGGAACGAACCTTGGGGTCATGGGTTTGACATTTACAGGTCCTTCCTTCGGACTGGGCGTTGGCGATCTCGGATTTGTTACCCATTATAATGGTACGGACTGGGTAACACAGGATACACCTACCAACGAATATTTACAGAATGCAGATGGTTTCGCCGTTCCGGTTGATAACACGGATGATTATACCGTATATGCCTGGGCAGTTGGGTTAAATGGAACCATCATCTCCACGGTCCAGAATGTGATAAGTGGTATTAAGGATACGAATCCCTTTGGGAAAGTCACGCTGTCCCCGAATCCAGCGACAGGTCAGGTACATATAACCGGGATTAATAATGAACAGACTTTCACTTTCAGGGTGTTTGATATATCGGGGAAGTTGATATTAGGAGTTAAAGGAAATGGTTTGTCAATGATCGATTTAACCGGTATTGCACCGGGGATATATGTCGCTACTATCACAATGGGAATATATATCGCCCATCAGAAACTGATCATTCAATAGGAATTTTTTACGACAAGATGAAACGCTCGTAACCAACGGTGCTTCTAGAATGTACGTCGTACAGGTCTGATAAATTTTCCTTTAATCATACTTTTTCCGGTCACTGTCTGAATCAACCGTTATTGCCAGAAATTACCTGAAGGGTCAGGGTGATTATTAAACAGGAAAGTTCCCCTCTCATAAAAGAAAATTGCTTGAGTGGGGGACTACAGTTACCAACAGACGGAATACACTTACCTGAGAAAATAACACAACTCATTGCCAGGACCGGTTTCACGTTTACGAACAAATTGAATACACTTACCTGAAAAAATTACCCACTTACTTATTGCCTTTATACTGAGGGAGCGGATTACCATATTTTTGCTACAATCTCTAAAAGGAATATGAAATGAAAATGCACGGAATTATGCAGCATCAACCGGTACTCAGGGCAGGATTGTTATGCGCTATTTTAATGATCACGCTGGTGGGTTGCCGGAAGCAAACGGAGGGCGATTCTCCTAAAGACACTGTAAAATCAATGACGGATCTGGTTATTCCGGATAATTTCCAATGGAAAATGACCGCGCTGACCACCTTCCTGATCAGCGGCATAGAAGGCCAGATCATTGAGATCAGGACCGCCGACGGCTCCGGGCTCCTTCATAAAAGCATTATCGAATCAGGTAAAACGGAGACCATCATAACCCTCTGCCTGCCAACATACATGACCGGCGTGCTGATCAACAGACAAAAGATAGCACTGGGTCCGGGCATCATCAATGTATCGACCTATTCGTTAAAAAGTCTTCTTACATCCGTGAATAAAGCCATCGGCCTTGATGGAACCGATGATGCTGTCAGGATCGGCAATTATGCCGAATTTTCTCCCGGCACCGGCGCTTTCACTTGTGAGGCATGGATCAACACCACCGACAGGACTCCCGATCCATGGGCCCGTAAAATTGTTTCCAAAGGTCTTGATTATGGCATGTATGTCGATCCCGCCGACGGTAAGGTAAGGGGCTATATCAACAATGTCTCGACCTTGCCATCCGTGACAAGTATTGATGACGGGAATTGGCATCATGTTGCTTTTAAAAGAAGCGGCACTACCATTAAAATATTTATCGACGGAACAGCGGAAAGGGAAGACAACAATCCGGCTTTCGGCGCCAACCTGAATTCCACGGATGATTTTAAAATTGGTGCCATGCATGAAGGAAGCAGCACCAACTCCCACTGGCATGGTCAGATTGATGAAGTGAGATGCTGGAATACGGCAAGAACAGCCGTAGAGATCCATGACAATTACGATAAAAAAGTGCCCGGCAGCCATCCCAACCTGCAAGGCTCCTGGGACTGTGACGAAGATATTCCTACTCCGGGTTATATCAAAGACAGAACATCCCATGGTCATGACGGTGAATTGGAAAATGGGTGTTCTCCGATACCAACCCCCATCCCTGCGCTGGATTCCGACGGGGATGGAGTAAAAGATGACCTGGATGATTATCCGTCTGATCCGTTGCGCGCCTTTAATAATTATTTTCCGGCAGTTGGTGAAGGAACACTCGCCTTTGAAGACCTGTGGCCTTCAACCGGGGACTATGATTGCAATGACCTGGTGCTGGGATACCGTTTTAAAACCGTCACCAATGCCTCTAACAAAGTGGTGGAGATCATCGGAACTTTCGTTGTTCGCGCTGTCGGGGCTTCCATGGATAACGGATTTGGATTCCAGTTACCCGATGCCATGGGTTCTCTGCTGACCAACCTTCACGTTACCGGATATGACATCACAAGTGGTCTGGTTACACTCGACGGAACAACTCATCTGGAGACCGGTCAGACCAAACCGGTAGTCATTGTATATGACAATGCCCATAAATATATGCCAGGACTGGCCAATACCATTGTCGGCTATTCATACTATACCCCCACAACGCTTACGCTGACCATGACCGTTCCTTCGAATACCTATGTCGTTGCCGACCTGGGGCTGAATACATGGAATCCGTTCCTGATCAGCAATCAGGACAGGGGACGTGAAGTGCATCTGATCAACCATCCGCCAACTGACCTGGCAAATCTGACATATCTTGGAACCCACCAGGATGCTGCCGATCCGGCAATCCATATCTATTATCAGACATCGGGGAAACTGCCATGGGGGCTGGATTTTCCTGAAGCCTTCGACTACCCGGTTGAATATACCCCTATAAACCAGGCTTATCTCCATTTCGTGGCATGGGCTGAATCGGGAGGTATCTCATTTACCGACTGGTATAAGAATACCGCTTCAGGCTATCGTGATACGGATTACATTTATACGCACTAAGAAATTCTGATCAACCGTCGGAAGATCCTGAAAACTGCGTTATATCCTGGATTAAAAGACTTGCATTTACAATCAGGGGAGAGCGATCGGCCCCTGATTTCTTTTTAACAGGTTTAACCTTGGAATGACCTGTTTTCAACGGTTCCAGTAATGTCCAAGGACAATATAATAGGCAAATTGGCCCGGTCCCACCGCCAGATCCACCCCCATTCTGAGTTTGAACAGACGTGCCAGCAGATAACGGAATCCGACGCCCCCGGCACAGTGCCAGGTCTCATCACTCATATATTTCGAATCGCTGAAGGTTCTTCCTGTCCCGATAAAACCAACAAGACTCCATCGGAGAGTCACATCAACCCGTTGCTCTGTCTCGAATAACAGGGTTTGTTTTCCCTGATACTTCATCATCGGGAATCCCCGCATGTTGAGGTAAGGAAGATCATAAAAGGGCGCACCATCGCTTATCGCCTGTCCCTCAGCCCTGAAAGCACACACCCATCTTTTAACCGGCTGTATGAAAACGTGAAGGAACATTTCTCCCCGCTGGATATTAAAATCGCTGCCCGTGAACTTTCTGCCGAAGCTGAAGGTGGTCTTGAACCGTATACCACGATCCGGGGTGAATATCGTGTTCCGGGTATCAACCTCCAGATAATAAGACAATAAACCGAGGTTTTTACCAAAATCCTTTGGATCAAAGACCGAATCCGGGAGATTCGGAAAATCATACGATACCCATGTCCTCAAAAACATATACTGCATACCCAGGAAGATCTTGTTTCTATAAAGGTTTTCACTGATCTCGACATTCACTACCAGAGGCTTGAGGTTAAACAGATATTCCTGTTCCCCGACATTCGGCAGATCCCGGTAGAAGTTCATATTGGCATTTGCATACCCTATCCCGGCCTGGTACCTTAACCCGACCGCCGGAACCGATCCCTGACGTAATACTCCCACACCCCAGGTGTTATTCAGGGTATACATACCGGCCAGTGCAGTGATATCGGGAAAATGGAACTTCTCCTCCTGGCTTACATTCTTTTTCGGGCTCATAAAGACTGCAGCCAGGCCAATACCGAAATTCCCCAGGGCAGGCTCGGTGATGATGGTGGGCCATGGAACGAATCCATGCATGTTGATCAGGTAGTTGCTGAAATCAAGATTATGATCAAGGGTATCCTTGAATATCCCTTTTTTCTCCTGAGCCAGCAGCGTGCCATTCATCAACCATCCCGGAAGGATAACCAAGGTCATTCTGAGGAACATTTTAATCAAATATTGTTTTCGGAGCCTCATGGTTGTCAAATTAATTTATTCTTAATCAAAAATATACAGGTTTATCATTTTCTTGAATGCTTAATCTGAATTTTATTATTGAAGTTTTTAACATATTAAGTATTGTGTGATCAAATTGTTGAATAAATAGGGACCAATAATGATCCGGATTAAAGGGGGTGGGAAGGGTCCCTTTAATCTGCTGATGGCGCAGGCTGGAATTTAACCAGACCCAATCCGTTCCTGAACGTATTTTGTAATTACTTCCGCTACCAATTTTCGTTCACAATCGAGGAACATCTCATGGTCGGTCTTTTCAAACCATACGATCCGTTTGTTTTTTTCCGGTGTGGAAACTCCACTAAAGATGATTTCCGCGCTCTCCGGAGCAACCCGGGTATCCTTACGGCCTTGTAGGATGAGGACAGGCATGAGCACATCTGCTAAGCGTCTGCGGGCCGTCCTGGTCAGATCGAGAAGGGTAAGGACCGATTCCATCGGAGCCCAAAGATAATTGGGATGGTCCCGGGCACATTCAGGGTCGGCATAAAGGGGCGGAAAGTTCCACTTTTTGAAAAGCCTGCCAACAACCGGTGCCAGGAAGCTTAATGGTTTTCCCGGTGCAAGCGGTGAAGCTGGCTGAACCGCGGCACCGGCGAGGATGATACTATCGATAAGGCTACCGTGTTCAGCTGCGAGAAGGATTGCTATCAATCCTCCCATACTATGCCCGATGATAATAGCTTTTTCTGCCTCGGTAAGCAAATCCTTCAGGGCGGATTCTGCATCAGAGATCCATTCATGCCATGTCACCCCACGCAATTTTTCCGGGGAATCCGCTCCGTGGCCACTCAGAACCGGTATGTGTACCGGCAATCCCAAAGATTTCATGGGCGCCTCCATTTCACGGACCGTCTCAGGATTCGCAGTAATTCCATGGATTACAAGCACCCCGAAAGCTTTCATGTCTGTCATGCAATAATAGTTTTATCACCTATCAAAACTATTTTCCCGGGCCAGGGGATATTTTTTGAGCTTCCCCACAGATTGCTGATGAAATCGATCGAAAACCAATCTTCAAATGCATGCAGCCAATAAGCCCCTCTGTCTGTAAGAGCAACCTGTTGCCCGTCATCCTTTAAAAACCCGGTAAGAGATAAGAACCGGATAAGTCCTCCAAATTTTATATCAAAATCTGTTTCAAATCTTCTGAAAAAATCACTTTTCCTGAACCGGGTTTCATAAATCCGCCAGTAAAGCCACCACGCCATTTGGACGTTTTTACTCAGCTCAACAGAAAGTGCAACGGGCATTTTATTTTCATCGATGGATTTAACATACTCAGAAACCTTAAAAGTATTAAGAAAAAAAATACCATTCAGATAACTTCCCCCGCTCACGCCAAGCCCAAGATAAAGCGGAACCGTGACCGAACAATATTTATCCGTTCCTTTCTTCGTGAATGCCCACACGGAAGACCTTTCAAAACCTGCACCATAAAATATCTGCTCCAGAATGCGTAACATTTTCCGTCTTTTCAAAAGCAGGGTTGCCCTGGGGCTGTATCTTTGAGTCTCCTGTCCCATCTTCGTGTAAGGAAAATGAAATAACGGGTACGTGGCTGCCTGCTGAACACCCATATCAACCAGGGCATTTCCGGCTTGCTCAATTTCCTGGCAGGTCTGACCGGGCAGTGAAAAAATAAAATCAACATTGACACAATCAAACCCTATGTTCATCGCTCTTCCAACCGCTGCCTTAACCTCGATGGCTGTATAGGGTCTGTTCAACGTTTTTAAATGCCGGTCCTGCAATGCCTCCACTCCAACACTCAGATATTTCACTCCGATCGATTTAAGAACATTCAGATTTTCCCGGCTTAGATCATTCGGATGACTTTCCATATGCACCTGGCATTTCATATTAAAAGTATCGTAAATGTGACTGATGATACTTTCAATGCCATTGTTCAGCATCGTTGTGGGCGTGCCTCCGCCAATATAAAAAGAGGTAACAGGCCGTTTCCCAACGATGGAGGCATAATAATCTATTTCCCTGATGACCGATCGGGAATATTTTCTTACCAGATCAGGCTGGTATAATTCTTTATTATACGGGCAGTAAGGACATAAGTACCGGCAAAACGGAATATGAAGATAAAGACCCAGTTCTTCAATATCCTGAAATTTATTCTGCAACACTTCATGGGAAGGGCGAATATTTTCCAGTATAAACCTGCTTTCACCCGTGATCCGCTTGAATATTTTTTGTTGCAGATAAGTTCTCAGCATCTGGTTATTGGTTATTTAATGAGATCATGGAGTAATCCGGGTCCAAAATATCCATGTCAGAAATACTTTATTGCATTCAGGATCGCAGAAGGTTTAAATTTTAAAACCTGGTCAATTTCCGCATAGCTTAAATAGCCGCAATTTTTGCATAATTCAATATTATCAGGGAACCTGCAGCATAAATAATTTTTTCCTCCTTCATAGATCCGGCATATGTTCAGGGGCCTTTTCCAGTCGTTTCTCCGTGAAGATTTCAAACCTGCAACGGAGTTCAAAATCTTGTATTTTTGTTTGTGCTCGATTAATCGCGTTAATATCTCTCCCTTTTCCTTGTCAGCGATATATAAATCATCGTAACCGTAATAAGGGGAATGGAAATAAAAAAAGACCCCCCGGATTTGCTTTACCCCATTGATAAAATCACAGAAGTCGAAGATCTCATCTTTATTGTAATTGTTTATCGTAAAGTTGATATACAGGGAGGGATGATTTGACTCAGCAATATTTTGCAGGATGCGGTCAAATGTTGTTCCCCGGATAAGATCATTGGTTTTTTTAAGTCCGTCCAGACTGATAAAAACAGTATCGGCCGATGTTTTGATGGGATAGGTGCCATTTGTATAAATGATGGTGGCCAGAAAACCCTTTTTTCGTGCATAGTTAACCACATCTTCAAGCTCATATTCCCGATCGTGCCAAAGAAATGGTTCACCCCCTTCAAAATAAATAGTTCGCCCGCCCTCCCTGTAAAAAGAATCGATAAGGTGTTTCGATTCCTCAAAACCCAGACTTTCTGCCGGCCGCTCTGTTATCCTGCAATGAAGGCAATTCAGATTACAGGCATTATGCATCACCAAACCGCAAATGAGAGGTTTTTTTTCTTTTAAAAACCAGTAGGTTACGAGGTACTGAATACCAAATAAGAAGTGCTTCATAGTTATCGTTAATTCAAAGGTATGAAATTTTACTTCCGGCCGGGGAAAGGATAAAATGAATGAGTCCGGTCCGGGAAACGCCAGCCAGGATTCAGCCATTTCTTAAATTTTGTTAAAAGCAATCATTCCGGCTTTTTCTGTGCTATATTTGGACCGCATTCATATTAAAAAATGAATCTTCCGCCCCTTGTGGCGGAACAACAAATCGGGGCTCTTGCTTCCGATGGAACCAGGGAGCTGGTTTAAAATTAACTCAAAAAAAAAAGACCGTTTTCATGATGAGAACGGTCTTTTTTCATAAATGCTTTCATTTACATCCCGAGCTGGTTCATCAGGAATTCAAAATCGACCACGGTTTTCACTATCTGGATCAAGAAAGTATAACGTGTTTCTTATCTTTGCCACAGGTTGATCCGGCCAGCATGAACATTGCCTTTATCCGGTTTTATGAAGAGCTGAACGATTTTCTTCCTCCTGATAAACGGAAAGCATTATACTCCGTACATTTTCCGGGAGACCCGGCCGTCAAACAGGTCATCGAAGCCGAGGGCGTTCCCCATACAGAGATCGATCTGATCCTGATTAACGGGATTTCCGTACCCCTGACTGAAAAAGTGCATTCAAACGACCGGATATCGGTCTATCCGGTCTTCGAATCGTTCGATATTTCACCGGTAAACACCATCCGTCTCAAACCCCTCCGTGAACCTAAATTTGTTCTAGATGTGCACCTGGGCAGGCTTGCCCGCTACCTCAGAATGCTCGGTTTCGATTCTCTGTATAACAATGCTTATCCTGACCATGAAATCGTCCGGATCTCTTTGGAGGAAGAACGGACCATCCTGACCAGGAACAGGAAACTCCTCATGCTAAAAGTAATCGAACGGGGAGCATGGATCCGCAACGAGATGGTTACCGGCCAGGTCATCGAGGTGATCCGTCGGTTGGACCTGGTCAACGCCATCCGCCTCTTTAGCCGATGTACCCTTTGCAACGGAACCCTGGAACCATCGGATGAAATATCGGTGAAGCTATTGTTCCCCGGTTATCGTTGGCTGCCCGGAACCCTGTTTTACCGGTGCCCGCGATGCCGGCACATTTACTGGAACGGAACCCATTGCGAACGGTTCACAACATGGATCCGATCAAACTTATCCGAACCAGGATAAAAGGGAATAATTTTCGTATCTTTGAACTATGGAAAAACTTAAAATCATGAAAAGAAAAACCTTTAACCTCGGACTTGTTGTAGCCCTTGCCGCAGCAATCCTGCTATCATGCAGCGCTCCGGTCACCCTGACCAGTTGGAAAGACCCGAAAAACACCGCTCAGATCTCAAAGGTCGTGGTCATCCCTCTCTTCGAAAGACTCGATTATATCAAACCCTTTGAACTAGCCATGGTCACCTATTTCAACAACCAGGGACTTAAAAGCTTGGGATCGCTCGACTTTCTCAATCCATCCGTAAAATACAACGTAGCGGATGTCAAGAAAAAGGTCGACAGCCTTGGTGCTGATGCCGTGCTGATATTCAAATACACGGGAACTGACAAGTCAGCGAATTATGTCCCGGCAACCTACTACGGCGGTTTCGGAGGAGGGTACTGGGGTTACGGTTACTGGGGTGGCGGAGTGGCTACAGGGGGCTATTGGACAACTACCTCGGTGGTCAATCTGAAAGCTTTGCTTTATGCGGTTACAAATGCTCAGGGAGCCATTTGGACCGGCGATGTCACCGTCACCGATCCCAACTATGTCGACCAGGCAGCTACCTCCATTGCCCAAAGCATTTATGCCGATTGGGTGAAAAACAATCTGCTGAAAAACCCGATGCCCCCAAAGTAAGATCAGGCTAATTTTTCACCGTCACGCTATCGACCAGGTATTTCGTTTCTCCCTTCCAGAAAAGGGCGCCGTTCTTTTCTCGGTAATGGACTACGATCATAATCCCTTCAAGCTTCTCAAAGAGCGTTGCTACCTTTTTATCCGGTACTGAAAAGAAAAATTTTTCGGATGCAATGGCAACATTTCTATTGCTTTCGACGCTGCTCAGGATCATCTCCCCTTCATAGGTCTTGAAAAAAGTACCCTTATAGGAGAATTTTTGCAATAATCCCGCCCTGTAACCTTCACTATAGGTGAAACAATACTTCCAGTAAACAAAAGCAGCCAGGATGATGAAACAAATAACCAGGAACCAGATGAAAAACTTCTTCATATCATGAAAATTAGGAGTTTGCTTCCGTATTGCAAGTATAAGAAAAATCAACCGGAATATTACGGTATAGACTTACCTGTTGGAAATTTTCGTAAAAATATTTGGAGTCCATCTGAAATTCTCTAATTTTAAGCTATAAAAAAGGTTACTTTATGAACAGGATCATTTTACTCTTCAGCATGTTCTTATTGAGCACCGGTGTTCTCCGGGCTCAGCAGGTCAACGGGATCATTTACCAGGATACCCTTGGGATCACCGTCATCAAGGTATGGGGTACCCACCAGCAGCGCGGCTATGCCCTGGGTTATCTCACCGGATTGAAGATCACCGATATGATCGTGAACTTTGCCAAGCCGCAGTTCGGCCTGTTTTACAATACGGCGCGGAACATCGTCATTCAGGGGAATGACATCGCCATCCCGCAGGAATATAAAGATGAAGCCCAGGCCGTTATCGACGGGATGAACGCCTCAGGTACGAACCCGAGCAATCTCGATCAGACCGATGAGCTCATTGGGAACTGCTTCCTCGATGTGGCGAACCTATTATTTAAGCTTGAAGGACCGGGTTGCTCAAGCCTGATGAGTTGGGGCGATGCTACTGCCGGAACCGACCTTGACGGCAAGTCGGTGGTTGCCCGCCATATGGACTGGAATTATTCCTCCACGATGGCAGACAACAATATCATCGTCGTCCATTTTCCCTCCGAAACCAACGAGACCAAATGGATGTTGGTCGGCTATTCCGGGATGATCAGCGCCCTTTCGGGCCTGAACCAGGATTTCAGCGCCTTTCAGCAGGTAATGGGTGATTATAATGCATCCGGATTGCATAACAAACAGTACCTGCCGATCTGGATGGCCATACGGAAAGCGCTGGAAGCGAGCGATTACAATGGCGACGGGGCCAGGGACGTCCAGGATTTACGCTCGGTCCTGAATGACTGTACCAATGGTTTCGCCAGCGGTGTTATTGTTACTTCCCTCGCCCGGATGGCACCAGTCGACAGTACGGTGGCCATGGTGGCCGAACTCACGCCAACGAACCCCACCCATACTTACCGTTATAATGATTATAACGATAACATCCCGGGAGATAACCTGTATGCATCCAATTACCAGATAAAAAGGAACAACCTGCATAATTACGATAACCGGTACAACTCCATCGTTGCCAATATCGGCAACGGTACCCTCATCAGCCTCGACACTAGCTGGACCCTGATGCGCGATCATTCACACCAATCGATCAATATGCAGTTCATGCAATTCGCTCCCGAGATCAATTACTTCCGCCTGTCGATCTGGCGGGATGGCAAACCGGCCTACCAGAACGACCCGGTAGTGTTCGACCTGAATGATTTGTTTGCCGACCCCACCGTCTCCACTGGTGAAATTCCCTCCATGCCGAAGGTTTTTCTCTTTCCGGACCCCGTTACCCGGCAATTGGGAATAACCGGTATCTCTCCTGGAACTTACCGGTTCGAAATCTTTGACGCCGGAGCACGCACCGTACTTTCAGGGAAAACGGAAATCCCCAATACCGGGATTGACGTTGCTCAACTCCGGCCGGGAATTTTTACGATCCGGCTGATATCCGGCAACGGGATTTATACCGGCCGTTTCATGAAGAAATGATGACCTGTCCGGTCAATGTCCGGAAGGCAACGAGGTATTTTTCTATATACGAATTGATCTGACGGGCGCGGTATTGCATAATAAACCGGGGATGTTCCAGTACCAAAATGCGGCTGAAAAAGCTGTTTTCACGGTTCAGTTTTTCCAAAAAACGGTAATTCTTGCCCTTTCCCCAGCAAATACAGATGTCGGTATGGAGGTTCAGGTCCAGTTGCTTTTTCAGGCTTTGCATGATGAACGGCTTTACGGCCCTTTCAAGATCCGGTGAATCGTAATAGTTGTAGTTGACCTCCTTGCCAAGATCATTAGTCCTGACAAAACCAAGGGGACAGACCGATGCAATGTAAAAATCGCGGTAGAACCGTTCAACTCCGCCATAAGCCCGGATCATCCGGTAGACAAAGACCGAGGAGGGTTCATGGGTTGAAGGAACCGGTATATCGATCCCGCAAACCTCCCTGAGCCGCTTTGTGTCGGTAAAGGGTATACCGGTGACCCCCGCCCCGAACCGGCCGGGATTGATGGCCAGGATCAAATGCCGCTTCTCTTGGTCATCATAATACTTCCTGTAGAATTTCCGGGCTATCTCCTGCACCGGACTTCCGGCCTGCCGGAAGGGATTCATAACCCGGATCCCGTCAGGCAACGGATCGGTGAGCTCCAGCGATTCATTAAAGGCAATGATGCGATCGGCAAAGGTTTTCATGAATAAAATCTGAAGGCTAATACCCGGTATTAAAGGTAGTCGAGAAATTCCTTTATTTCACCGATTGACCTTGAAAAGTTCTGCCATTGTTGTTAATTTTAACGGTTTTTAAGTAGGAAAAAACATGCTTCCCGGATAATCCTGTTGATCCATGCAACCCATCACCCTGAAATCATCCCTTATAGCCTTGCTGATCCTGGCAACCTATTTTGGGTTCACACAGGATACAGTGAAATCAAGCCGTGAGGTGAAAAATCTCCGGCTTCCGGAAATGGTTCTGGTCAAAGGAGGAAGTTTCAAAATGGGATATGGCGGGTTCTGCGAGGACGAGAAACCGGTTCACCGGGTCGTACTGGATGATTTTTATCTCGGAAAACATGAAGTGACCCAGCGGGAATGGAAGGAGATCATGGGAGAGGATCATGAGAATTACAACAGCGGTTGCGATAGCTGCCCGGTAGAACGGATAAGCTGGCTGAACATCCAGGAATACCTGGCGAAACTGAATCTCATGACGGGAATGAATTTCAGGTTTCCAACGGAGGCGGAATGGGAGTTTGCCGCAAAGGGGGGTACAAGTTCAAAAAATTATAAGTTCAGTGGAAGCAATACGGCATCTGCCGTCGCCTGGAGTGTCGGCATCTCAGATAATATGTCTCATCCGGTTGGTAAGAAAAAGGCAAATGAGCTGGGTATTTATGATATGACCGGAAATGTTTGGGAATGGTGCTCCGACTGGTATGCGCCGGATTACTATTCAGTTAGCCCGGGAGAAAACCCACAGGGTCCGCAAGAAGGTGTTGCGCGGGTCATGCGGGGTGGAAGCTGGTTCTTTGATTCTGCAGGATTGCGGGTCACCGATCGGGAAAAGGGAAATCCTACATTTCGATACGGATATGTCGGATTCCGCCTGTGCAGGTCCGTACAATGAATTCCAGGAGCAGTAAACCTGCTTTAACCCTCCAAAATCAACGGGTGATTTTTTGGACAGAACTTTTATAGAGGCGTAGGATTTACGATTTGCAGAGATGGTAACCGTAGATCGTCAACCTAACAATTCAATCGTAACTCGAGAATCTTCCAATCGGGAGTATGTTTATTTTACTCGTTATTTACGTTTTATACTCGTAAAAAAAGTTATGACCGATTTTTTTCCCGGGGATTGGTTGAATTACTTTTTTTTATATTTTTAATCGCGAAAACAATTTGATAGTTAAATAATTAATAATGGAATATAAAATTCTCAAAGATGCTTATGCCAATGGGATTGCAACCCTGACCATCAGCCGTCCTGCCGCTCTGAATGCCCTGAACTCCGATTTCTTTAAGGAATTCAATCATTTCCTGGATGACCTGGCGCCACGGGAAGAGATCCGCGTGTTGATCATCACCGGGGAAGGGAAGGCCTTTGTGGCGGGTGCCGACATCGCTGAGATGGCCCATATGGATCCCGCCCAGGCATTGGAATTTGCCAAAAAAGGACAGAGAACCTTCGACCGTCTGTCAGCGCTGAACATCCCGGTGATCGCTGCCGTGAATGGGTATGCCCTTGGAGGCGGTTGTGAGCTGGCCATGGCCTGCGATTTCCGCATTGCCAGCAAGCTGGCCAAATTCGGGCAGCCCGAAATGAACCTGGGACTGGTCCCAGGATATGCAGGGACACAGCGTCTCTCCCGGCTTACCGGTCTGGGCACTGCACTCTTCATGATCCTGACGGCGGAAACCGTCAGCGCAGAGGAAGCACTTCGCATCGGACTGGTACAAAAAGTTACGGAGCCGGAAACCCTTATGGAAGAAGTCATGAAGCTGGCGGGTAAAATTGCCTCCAATGGCTCATCGGCATGTCCGGTTTCCAAAAGAATCATCCTGGAAGGAAATATCAAGGGCTTTTCACAGGCTTGTGATCTCGAAGCCAGCGAATTTTCGAAACTTTTCGATCAGCCTGCCACGAAAGAAGGGATGAAAGCTTTTCTCGAAAAACGCAAACCGACCTGGTAAAGGAATTGATTTCTTGCTTTCCTGGTCTTCATTGAATAATGTCTTTTACCCATCATCGTTTATTATCGAAATCATATTAAATCCGACAACCTATGACCTACGAAGAAAGATTGCAACATGTGTCTGTCCTTGGAGCCGCCGGGAAAATGGGAAGCGGGATCCTGCTGCTGACGGCCCTCGAAATGGCAGATATCAGTCTGAAACCGGAAAACAAGGGCAAGGCCTTTGTACTTAATGCGATCGATGTTTCCGACGAGGCTCTGGCCGGGCTCATGCGGTACATGAAGGTACAGGTGCTGAAAATGGCCGAGAAGAAAGCGGGCATGCTGCGTACGCTCTATGCCGACCGGAATGACCTGATCGAGAATTACGACATCATCGATGAGTATGTCTTTTATGTGTTGAGCCTTGTTCGGACATCCACACGTCTCGAAGCTGCCTACGATTCCCGGATGATCTTTGAAGCCATTAAGGAAGATCCTGAACTAAAGATCTCTATTTTCTCCAGGGTCAGCGCAAATAATCTGAACAATCCCTGGTTTTTCACCAATACATCCTCTATTCCAATCACCCAGCTGGATGAAGGATCCAATCTGGGTGGGAGGATCATCGGATTTCATTTTTACAATCCGCCGGCCGTACAGAAACTGGCCGAGATCATCAAGGCAAAATCTACCCTTAAGGAAGTGGAAGCATTTGCGCTTGCTTATGCTAAAAACCTCCGGAAAATTGTGGTGCCGGCATATGACAAAGCGGGTTTTATTGGCAACGGTCATTTTATGCGCGATATCCTGCATGCCACCGCCGAGGTAGACAAGCTTTGCAAGGAAATGCCTTTCACCGAAGCGGTTTATCTTGTCAACCGGATCAGCCAGGATTACCTGGTCAGACCGATGGGCATCTTCCAGCTCATCGATTATGTCGGTGTTGATGTGTGTAGCTATATCATGTCGGTGATGGATGCCCATCAGAAGGGTGAAGGTTTGCATAGTCCATTGCTTGACAAATTCCTTGCAGAGGGGGTAAAGGGGGGACAATTCTCCGATGGTTCCCAGAAAGACGGCATTCTGAAATATGAAAAGGGGAAACCGGTTGCCATCTATGATCTCGGTAAGAAGACCTATCAGCCCATCGCTGAATTCCAGGCAGCGGCTGATCCAAAATTAGGCAGCTTACCTGCTCCTCCGTCCTGGAAGTCTGTTGTTGGGAACAAGTCAAAGGATGAGGTCCTGACGGCCTATTTCACCGGGCTTCAGAAGGCAACCGGATTGGGAGCAGAGCTTGCCAGGGCTTATTTCCGCCGTTCACGGGAAATTGCGAAGAACCTTGTCACCGCGGAAGTAGCATACTCCGAGAACGATGTCAACACGGTCCTTCTCACCGGTTTCTTCCATGCCTATGGACCGGTAAACAACTATTTGGATTAAGGATACGGTATCCCGGAGCTTTTCCGGGAGGTTTAATCATGAAGAAGAATATCATGCCTATGAAAAAGCTAAGAAGAAAAGTATATATGGTGGCCGGGTATAATACCATTTCGATGGGAACAGGTCGCAAGGAGTTCAGTCCGAAAAAAGAGCGTCCCGGCATCGAGCATTATATCCGGGAAGCCGGTCATGGGACCCTGAAGCTCATCGGCGGGGCAAAAAACGTGGATGAATGCGTGATCGGCAATTTCATGGCTTCTCGGTTCAACAAGCAGGCCAACCTGGCTGCCTTTTTCCCTTATGTGGATGAAGGATTACGGTTCAAACCCGCAGTGCGTGTGGAAGGCGCCTGTGGTACAGGTGGTCTTGCTCTGATGACCGGTATCAGAAGTGTGCTGGCAGAAACAGCTGAAGTGGTTTTGGTCATTGGCGTGGAAGTGCAGAATACCGTTAAGGCGATCTACGGGGCAGATATCCTTGCCGGGGCCGGTTGGTTCAAGGATCGAAAGAAAGGTCATGTCTATTTCTTCCCGGGACAGTTCAGCGACCGGGCAGGGGTATATTTTGAAAAATACGGGCGCGAGAAGACCCGGAAGGCTTTTGCCCGCTGGTACAGGAATGCCATAGAAAATGCAAGGCTTTGCCCTACGGCCCAGGAATACCACAACACCGTCAAAGACTTGGAAGCACAGGGACTGACCGAACCCAACGGCAAGACTTTCGTGGATAACCTGAATGTGTTTGATTGTTCCAAGGTTTCCGACGGGGCATCGGCTATCGCCATCGTTTCTGAAGAAGGCCTGAAAAGGATTGGCATTCCGAGAAGTGAAGCGGTTGAAGTAGTTGGATGGGCCCAGGTGGAAGACGATATAACAAAAAAGCCCGCCGAACTGTCAGCGCTGACCACAACGGAGGTGGCTGTTAAGGAAGCGCTCGAATCGGCAGGAATTACCCGCGATCAGCTGGGAACAGCCGAGATCCACGATTGCTTTACCATTGCAGCGGTGATGTGCATGGAAGCCATCGGATTTGCCGGGAAAGGGGAGGGAGCCGATTTTATTCTCAAAGGAAATACTGCACGCGACGGAAAGATCCCCGTAAATACTACCGGCGGATTGATCGGATGGGGGCATCCCACCGGTGGCACTGGCGTTCATCAGGCCGTCACCATCTGGGAACAACTTACCAGTAAGGCCGGCGCTTCCCAGATCGAGATCAAACCCGACCGGCCATATGGTTTATCGGTCAATATGGGTGGCGACGATAAATCACTGGTGTCGATAATTTACCGTAAAGGTTGACCAATTTTTTTGTAACTTCGATGTTTGAAAATTATTAAAAAATGAAAAGCTATTTCCTGACCATCCTTACGATCCTGGCGATGAACGATCCTCTGTTTTCCCAGGATACCGTCTCAAAGCACATCCGGAACAAAAACCAGGATGAAATACAAACCCTTTTCTCCCATAAAGACCATCATGCCAAGATGGTACTCGGCTGGTATGTGAGTCCCACTGCCTCGGTCACCGAATTCGGTGACAAGATGGCTTTTATGCCGGGGATCGAAGGCGGAGTCATCCTGAACCATTTCTTCAGTATCGGGCTGGCAGCAACCATCACTGCCAACGCGAATAATCTCTATTTTAAAAGAGTTCAGGATACCATGGGAGCGAATTTCATCGGCGGATATGCCGGTGTGAAAATGGAGTTTTCGGTCTTTCCTAAATTCCCGGTTCACTTTTCATTCCCAATCCTGATTGGAGGAGGAGCCTCGGCCTATATACATCAATACGATTATGATTACGCCAATGGTTATGATTTTGGCCATAAGAACTATTACAAGGATTGCGAAGTGCTGGACTGGAATACCTTTTTTGTCCTGGAACCAGGAATCAGAGCGGAAATCAATATTGTTAAATTCCTGAGATTCTGGGTTGGTGCAACATACCGCTGGGTTCCGGATTATCACTTTCACCAGATCAAATATGAGAGTGATTTCATGAACAATTTCAACCTGGGTGCAGGATTGAAGTTCGGAAAATTCTAATGGATCGAAATGCCGATCAGCTTCCCGATACCAAAGGTAATGGCAGCGGCCAGGAGGCCAAAGACTACCTGACGGAAACCGGAATACCAGATGCTTTTACCGGTAAACAGGGTGATGAATGCTCCTGTCCCAAAAAGGGTGATCGTACTTAATGCCATACTGAACAGCACCGGATAAAATCCTTGCAGGAAAATGAATGGAAGGAGAGGGATAAAAGCTCCGGCTGCAAAAAGGAGAAAAGAAGTCAGAGCTGCCTCCCATGCTGATCCGCCAAGTTCACGGCTGTCAAGACCAAGCTCCTCCCGGACCAGGGTATCGATGGCCGTTTCCTTATTTCCGAACATCTGCCTGGCCATCTCTTCAGCCTTTGATTTTTCAATACCTTTTGACTGATAAATCAGGGATAGCTCGACCTGCTCCTCTTCCGGAGAATTTTCGAACTCAGCGATCTCAATATCGATCTGACGCTGATTCAGCTCACGGGAACTCTGTACCGACAGCCATTCCCCCAGGGCCATAGAAAAAGATCCGGCCATCAGACCTGCCACACCGGCAATGATGATGGTATTGTTGTTTGCCGCGGCGCCGGCAACGCCCATGATAAGGCTCATGTTCGTCACCAGACCGTCATTGGCGCCGAGAACGGCTGCCCGCAAGGCGTTGCCACCAACCGACTTGTGCCGTTGTTCCAGCTTGGCAAGGATCCCTCCTTTTACCCCCCGGGTTGAGGACGTAAGATTGCTGAGTATCCTTACATGATTGTATTCTTTCCCGCTGATGGATTTTCCACGTGCTTTTTTCCCTTCGACATCTGTCAGGGCACCCTTTTGCTCGGTCGTCATCAGGCTCGACACAACGATATTCCATCCAAATACTTTTGCGAGCCTGACCAGAAGCCTGGCCTTTCCCGATGGAGAAGGCAGGTTGCCCTCCGCCAGGTCCGGAGCCCATTTCCGGAGCATCTTCCGGGCATGCGATTCCTCGATCCTCGACATCTCCAGGTAAATTCCGGCCAGCGTTTCATCTTCAATGGCCTTGCTGAGTGCCAAGTAAAGAAATGAAGCATCCACTTCGGTCTGAACATGGGTTTTAAGTTTTTCTTTCATATTTTTTCCAGTAAACCGGATGAGGCTATCCGATATTTGTTCAAATTTGATAAAAATATCGATCGGAAACATGAAGAGATTCAAAATTCATTTTCAGGAAAACAGCAATAACTGGAATATTACTTTACTGGTACTGGTTGTTTTCGAGATTTTCCTGATCCCGTTCTTCCCCATAACCTGGCACCGGGTCCTGTATGCCATTGCCTACACTTTTATTTATCTTGCAGCTTCCTTTGCAGTCGCACGGAACCGGAAATGGCTCAAGCAACTGGCTGTTACCGCACTCCTTTTCCAATGGGGCTGTTTCATCTTTAATTTAGCCGTGCTGATCTGGATCTCATCAGTGGTAAACGTAGTATTTTTCTGTCTTATCGTCATCGATATCATCCGCCAGCTCGTCCGTGCTCCAACGGTATCGGTCAGGGTCATTCTCGAATCCATCATTGCCTATTTGCTGGTCGGCCTCACCTTTGTCATGCTGATCACACTGGTTATGGCTGTCGACTCGGGTGCTTTCAGCTTCGCCAGGATAATCACCCCTGACCCCGGACATATGTCACACATCAGCGAATATATCTATTTCACCTTCATTACCATGTGCACCGTGGGTTATGGCGATATCATTCCGCTTGAACCCTATTCACGTTCCATTACTATCCTGATCAGTGTGACCGGACAACTTTACATAGCCATCATCATCGCCATTCTGGTCGGTAAATATTCCAGTCAGATCCATTACCCGTCAGAATGAACCGGTTTCTCCTAAACTGCCTTTTTACATGACTTCCATCGACTCGATAGTCATCCGCAATGCTTCGGAGAACAACCTCCGTAGTGTGTCCCTTGAGATCCCCCGCAATAAGCTTGTTGTGGTGACCGGGGTTTCAGGCTCCGGAAAATCCTCGCTGGTTTTCGATGTTCTCTATCGGGAAGCCGAATTCCGGTATTTCGGATCCTTCACAACCTATGCCCGGCAATTCCTTGGAAAGATGAAACGGCCGGAGGTAGAAAGCATATCCGGGTTATCCCCCGCCATTGCAATAGAACAAAAACCGGTCATCGGTAACCAGCGGTCGACGGTTGGCACCCTCACCGGGATCTGGGACTATCTGCGCCTGCTTTATGCCCGGACGGGTGAGATCAGGGAAGGGTCTGAACCCGTTCCGGTCAACCGCAGCCTTTTCTCTTTCAACGCTCCGGCCGGTGCCTGTCACCACTGCAACGGACTTGGAGTAGAGGACATGCTCGATCCGGAACTGTTGATCGCCGATAATGCCAAAAGCCTTCGCGATGGTGCCCTGGTGATCACCGCCCCCAACGGATACATCATCTATTCCCAGGTTACGATGGAGGTGCTGGATCAGGTTTGTCGCTCGGAAGGATTTCATGTGGACATTCCCTGGAGGGATCTTTCCCCGGAACAGAAACACATCGTACTTTATGGCAGCAACCGTATTGAGATCCCATACGGGAAACACCCCCTCGAATCGAGGATGCGATGGACCGGGATCACAGCACGGCCCAGGGAGATGGGAACCTACAAGGGAATCATCCCGGTGATGGAAAATATCCTGAAACGCGACCGGAATAAAAACATCCTGCGATTCGTGCGAACCGGTACCTGTCCCGTTTGTCATGGATCGCGTCTCAACGGTCAGGCACTTTCCGTTGAGATCAGCGGGTTCAACATCGGACAACTTGCCACTGAACAGCTCGATGAGCTGCAAGAGATCCTGCAAAAGCTGGTTTTTTCAACTGAGCTTAAAGAGATCGCCCGCTCCGTCATTGTCCCGGTTGTTAAGCGCATCGGGATCCTTAAAAGGTTAGGTTTGGGTCATCTGACGCTTCACCGCGGATCGACCACTCTGTCGGGCGGGGAGTCGCAGCGATTACGGCTGGCAGCACAGGCAGTAACGGGTTTGCAGAATGTGCTATACCTTTTCGACGAACCATCCGTCGGACTGCATCCTGCCGACACCCGGGAGCTGATCGATCTTCTGAAGGAGTTGCGCGACCAGGGGAATAGTGTCGTCGTTGTGGAGCATGACGAAGCGTTTATCCGCCACGCCGACTGGCTCATCGATGTGGGACCGGGTCCGGGAATACATGGCGGGGAGATCGTCCTGAATACCGATACCGGAAGATTACCGGAGATGACGGAAGAGGAGATAAGGGGAAGCAGTACCCTCTCATACTATTTCGGGCGTTCATTGCTGGAATTTCCCACGGTTCGCAGGGAGGGGACTGGTGAACTGATCATTGAAGGAGCTGCCGTAAATAACCTGAAGAACCTGGATGTGATGTTCCGTCTGGGGACCTTGAACGTGGTGACGGGTGTTTCCGGGGCAGGGAAGTCGTCGCTTGTCATGGCCATCCTCGGTAGATTCCTTCGTCAGCATCTTCATGGATCGACCGAGTTGCCAGGCAGGGTCAGATCGGTCAGAGGCTGGGAAAGCATCACCAAGGTTATCTCCATCGATCAGTCGCCCATTGGACGTACCCCCCGGAGCAATCCGGCAACCTATACCGGTCTTTTTGATCATGTCAGGGATCTTTTTGCCGGATTGCTCCGGGCAAAAGCTCTTGGTTTTGACAAAAGCCGGTTTTCTTTCAACACCCCCGGCGGCCGTTGCGAACCATGCCAGGGGGCCGGTTACCAGCAAATCGGCATGCATTTCATGGGGACCGTTGAAATTCTCTGCGAATCCTGCAACGGCCGCCGGTTTGACAGCGAAACCCTCGGAATAACCTACCGGGATAAAAATATCTCAGAGATCCTTGAACTCTCCGTCTCAGAAGCGATGAAGTTCTTCCATGATCAGCCTCAGATCCGCAAATACCTGGAAACACTTGACATGCTGGGACTGGGTTACCTGACCCTCGGACAACGCTCGTCAACGCTCAGCGGCGGAGAAGCCCAGCGAGTCAAGCTTGCTACCGAGCTGGTAAAACCCCCTTCCAGACATACCCTCTATATTCTCGATGAACCAACCACCGGCCTGCACCAGGCCGATATCAACCGCCTGCTGAAAGCCCTGAATGACCTCGTAGGGCACGGACATACCGTCATCCTGATCGAACATCATCTGGACCTCATTGCCTCAGCCGATCATATTGTCGATCTGGGCCCGGGAAGCGGCCGCGACGGTGGAGCTCTCGTGTTCTCCGGAACGCCCGGGGCATTGGTAAACTGCCTTACATCGGTCACCGGCCGGGCATTATGCGATCACCTGAACAGAAAGTCACTATCCGGGATGCCTCCTCCGGAAAAACAGGTAAAGGAAGTAAGTCAGGCTATCCGTTTGACCGGGGTCACAACCCACAACCTCAAAAACGTTGACGTGGAAATCCCAAATAACAAGATCACCGTGCTGACCGGTGTTTCCGGGAGCGGAAAATCATCCCTGGCTTTCGATACCATTCATGCCGAAGGACAGAACCGTTTCCTGGAAAGCTTCTCCACCTATGCCAGAACCCGGATTGGATTAAAGGAAAAACCCGATTTTGAGACGGTCACCGGACTGATGCCCACCCTGGCGGTTGACCAGCGCACAGGTACGGCGAGTCCCCGTTCAACGGTCGGCACCAGCACCGGACTTTATGACCTTTACCGCCTGCTGTATTCCCGCATTGGGGTCACCAAACGGGAAGGAGAACGGCCGTTTTCGTCACTCTTCTCTTTCAATCATCAGTCAGGAGCCTGTTCGGCTTGTGAAGGACTGGGTAAAATCACCGTTTGCGATCCGGAAAAGCTGATCACCCATCCCGACCGGTCCATACTGGCAGGAGCAATGGACGGCACCAAGACCGGTAAGTTCTATGGGGACCCTTTCGGACAGTATGTTGCTACCCTTCAGACCGTCGGCCGGTTCCTGCAGATCGATTTTGCCAGACCATGGTCAGCACTGGCGGATACGGATAGAAAAATAGCCCTCCATGGAACAGGAGATATCCGTTACGATGTCGCCTGGTCGTATAAACGGAAACAACGAAGCGGGGAGCATCACTTTAAAGGTGTCTGGCAGGGGATGATTGCTCTGGTGAACGACGAATATAACCGGAAACATGCAGATCACCGGGGTGAAAGCATAATGGGAATCATGAAGCATGTCACGTGTACGACGTGCAACGGAACAAGGCTTAAACAGGAGGCATTGGAATTTCTGGTGGGAGGGACATCGATTGCTGAGTTGTCAGCAATGACGGTCGCTGGTTCCATTGACTTCCTCATTTACATCGCGGAAAAGCCGGAGATGAATCCGGTCCAGTCAATCGCCTTACCTGTGATCCGGGAGATCCTTCGCCGGCTGGAGGTCTTATCGGACCTTGGATTATCCTATATCACGATCGATCGTCCATCTTCCGGTCTCTCGGGCGGAGAGGTGCAGCGTATCAAGCTGGCCGGTCAGATTGGCAGCGGACTCACAGGATTGACCTATGTGCTGGATGAACCGACCATGGGGCTACATCCTTCCGAAACGGATCGGTTGATGAAGCTTGTAACCCGGCTGAAGGAAGCAGGGAATACAGTAGTGATAGTAGAACACGACAGGAAGGTCATACGTTCGGCCGATTATGTGATCGATCTTGGACCGGGGGCCGGAGTCAACGGAGGAACCATTGTTGCCACGGGGACGCCGGAGGAACTGATGCATGATCCGCGGTCGGTCACCGGGAAATACCTTTCCTTTGAAGCACTGAACATCGATACCAGTGACCGACCGCTGGGACCGGGATTACAAATATATGGCGCCTGTGCCAATAACCTGAAAAATCTTGACCTTGAGATTCCTTCAGGCGGGATCGTGGTCATAACAGGAGTCTCCGGCAGTGGAAAATCGAGCTTGCTCTACGATGTAATCCTCCAATCATGGAAGGACAAGGCCCCCAGGAATTGTGACTCGATTGACGGTTTTGAACTTTTCCATCAACTGGTGTTCATTCCGTCGAAATCACATTTCCCGGGGTCTATGGGAACTCCTGTTACCTATACAGGAATTTTTGACCCGATCAGGAATTTATTTGCAGGCTCACCGGGAGCACGGCGGATGAATTTCGGTAAAGAACATTTTTCATTTATGAGCAGGCAGGGCCGGTGTGAGCATTGCCAGGGATCGGGGGAATTGCGGGTGAGCATGGATTTTCTTTCCGATATCCCGGTACTATGCGAACATTGCCGGGGAAAACGATACCGGGAAGAGGTACTTGCCTGCAACTATAACGGAAAAAACATCGATGAAGTGCTTTCCATGACTTTCGTAGAAGCGGAACACTTTTTCACTGTTCCTTCATCACTTGCAGGCCGGATGGGAATATTGGAGAAGGTCGGATTGGGGTACCTTAAGCTTGGTCAACCTCTTGATACTCTATCGGGGGGTGAGGCACAACGCCTGGTGCTGGCTTCCGAGCTCATGAAACCCGCCGGAGGGAAAAATCTTTATGTGCTCGACGAACCCTCCACGGGACTTCATTTCAGCGATATCATCACCCTCAGCAATTTATTCTCGAGGTTTGTTGAAAATGGACATACACTGCTGATGATCGAAAATGACCCCGACCTCATTGTCCGGGCCGATTGGATAATTGACCTCGGTCCCGGACAAGGAGTAGATGGCGGTGAGATCGTCACCCGGGGCAGGCTCAGCGGGGTCCTGGCAAATAAGGGGTCCCTTACCGCTGAGGTTCTCCGGCATTACGGTCTTACATCTTCTTAAACCACAGATACCAGGCCAGGGAATAGAGACCGGGATCACCCTTTTTGGATAACTTATCCGCTTCCGATACCGACTTGGGAGCCGGAATCAGTGCGTCTTGTCCTGGATTCCAGTTGGCTGGGGTCAGAACATTCTTTTTCTCAGTAGTTTGTAAGGCAATAAGCGTGCGCTTGATCTCGTCAAGGTTCCTTCCCACGTCAATAGGATAAAAAAAGACGGCACGAACCCTGTCGTTCGGATCAATAATAAAGACTCCGCGGATGTCCTTTGTAATGCTCGTATACGAATGGATCATCCCATATTTTTTCGAGACATCCAGGGTTTTATCCGCAACCAGTGGAAAATCGATCTTTACCTTTGGCCTGCCCTTGTAAGATATTCCTTCCAGTGACCTGATCCATTCCAGATGACTTTCCAGTCCGTCGGTTGAAATAACCACAATCTTTGCATCCAGCTTATCAAAATCCCCCTGCATCGATGCAAGTTCAAGTAATTCAGAACTGCAGACCGGTGTAAAGTCGGAGGGATGACTGAAGAGGATCTTCCACTTCATATTATAATCATCAGGGAAGGTAATCCTCCCTTTAGTGGATTCCGCAGTAAACTGAGGAGCCATTTCCCCAAGCAGGGGTATCCGGGTTTCTTTTTTTTCCTGCGACAAAAGTTGTCCGGCAAAAAATAAGAAAGCGATAAGAATTCCAATTGATTTTTTCATAATAATTTTAATTTAGATTAAATAAACGCAAAGATAATATAAAAAAGTATACCGGTACAAAATATTATTATACCGGTGCTCAATTATTTTATGAAAATAAACAGTAAACCCGCCGGAAACGTCAGCTGCCAGCGGGTTTGATCATATCCGGAATTCCGGTTATTTTTTCTTTGAGTTCACGATGAAGAAATAGATCAGGAATCCCAGGGAGATGAATACGAGTTCGATACCCAGGGGCATGGCAGAGAAATAATCTTTTACCCAGGTAAACTTACCCCCCCAGCTGAGGAGTTCAATAAAGATCAACCCTGCACCGGCCATGAAGGCAACAAGCCCCCATTTCAGGGTTGGAGAGCGTTTTTCTTCCTGTGTCTGGACATAGGGTTCGAGGATCCCTGCCTTGTCAACATGTCCTGACTTGATGATCTTCCTTTTGAGATAATATTCGGTAAAGATCTTGATAATGTGATATAAACCGAAGAAAACAATGCCGGTAATAACAATACTTTCGATCATAATAATTTGTTTTTAATGGTTGGTTGAATAAGGAAACTTTTTCGAAAAACTTGATTAATTTTTGATTTCTGGATATTTGTCGAAGAAAGTTACCGGAATGTTGCAGGAAACATTATTTTTTTTAAATTTATTTGCGATGTGTGCAACCTTTAATCAGGTTCTCTCGACAAATTACCCAGATGAGCGATGCTGAGCTGATAGCGCAGGTAAGGAATGGAAATACTAATGCCTACCGGTATTTGGTTGATAAGCATAAAAACCTGGTATGGCATATGGTTTTACGAATGGTCAGCCAGCACGAGGATGCAGAGGATCTTTGCCAGGATATTTTCATGCGGGTATTTAAAGATATCGGAAAATTCAGAGGCGATTCAAAACTATCCACCTGGATCGGAACAATTGCCTACAACACTAGTGTGGATCACATCAGGAAAAAGGGCAGGGAAAAGGTTTATCCGGCCGATGACATGGAACCATTCATGAAAGGAAAAATTTCAACGGAAACTGCTTTCGGCAAGACAGATAAATCAAGCCTCAAGAACATTGTTCACCGTCTGATAGAAACAATGCCCCTTCACTACCGGACGGTGGTTACCTTATATCATCTGGAAGAAATGTCTTACCGTGAAATAGAGGGTATCACCGGGATGCCGGAAGGCACGGTAAAGAGTTATCTGAGCCGGGGAAGGCAGATCCTTCGGGAAAAACTGACGCAGGTAATTCCGGATATACAAACAGTCTTGCATGATGTGGATTAATCGATTAAATTTGCAGCGATGAATGATGAAAATAAAATATACGATAAGCTGGATACACTGATCAATGAAGTGTTCAGGGAGGAACCCGGAGTTCCCATCCCATCGGTATTTACTGATCAGATAGTGGCCAGAGTTGAAAAGCGGCTGATCTGGAAAGAGGTCTTTACCGAATTTGCCATTAAAATAGGTCTCGTTGCCGGAGTGTTGATCATTCTGGCCATCTGCCTGATCTTCCCTGCTCCGAAAGAGGGAAACCCGGTGATCAACTTTTTCTTGAACCACCTTGAATATGTAGGCGCGGTGGTGGTGATCGGCCTTTTTATTTTTTTCATCGACCAGGTATTGCTGAAATATTTTTCAAGAAAACCCGTTTGATCCGCTATAACCTCTCTGCCTGCGTTTCTCAATAGTGCTGATGACCTTGTCCACCCTGACCATTGCCATTCTTTTTATCAACTTAGCCTGCTTGTTTTATACACTTGGGGTCTGGGCGGAAAAATTTCAGCGCCGTCTGAAGATATGGCATTCGGGCATGTTCTGGCTGGGGTTCGTTTGCGATACCATCGGTACGACAGCCATGAGCATCCTGTTCGGCTCCCTGATCAATTTTACTTTTCATGGCTTGACCGGACTGACCGCCATCCTGCTTATGCTGTTCCATGCAATCTGGGCGACCATCGTCCTCATCAGGAAAAATGAAAAGATGATCCTTGTTTTTCACCGGTTCAGCATCGTGGTTTGGTTAATCTGGCTGATACCTATGATCACGGGCATAATCTTTGGGGCTACTCGCTGAAATCGCTTTTACTTTCTTCGGTCATCGGATGGAAGATGCCATGGTTGTTTCCTTAACCAGTTTCATGTATTGGCTGATCAACTTCTCATAGGAGTTTTCAATTCTGTATTTATGCGATTCCTCGTGAACCATGACTTTGGCCTCCTTTAGCTCATCAGGATGTTCAATCCAGTAATCAATCTTGTTCATCAGTCCCGAAGGATTTTCACTTTCGAATAAATACCGGTCATCAAGCGCAAATTGCCTGGTTGCGCTTTTTGGACAGTTTGCAATCAAAGTGGGGAGTCCGCATCCAATTGCTTCCAATACCGTCATGCATTCCACTTCCACTTGCGCAGCATGAACATAAAGGTCGGCAGTGTTATAGTAATATGGAAGCTCTTCAGGGGACAGAGTCATAAAAATCGGAGGATTTGGAAGAAATTTACCCTCTTCCTGCAGTTTTTCTTTCATCGGTCCTTCACCAATCAGCATTAGTTGTATTTTGTTCCTGTGCTTTGAATCCCGGATTGCTTCAATGATCATATTCTGTCTTTTTTCCGGGGCAAAACGACCTACTGAAAGAATGACGAACTTATCTTTCAACGACCCGTCCCTGGATACATCGATCGGTCGGAATATCGGCAATATTCCATTGGAAATGATGACACTGCTGGTTTTAAGCCCGAAATGCCTTAGCTCATCTTCCGCAAATTTGCTCGGGCAGATGACCAGGTCGGACGGATTATAAATGTTCTTCATCCAGAATCTGTAACAGTTACGGATGAATTTCTTTGATTTTATACCGGCATTCATGGCCAGGTGTTCAGCCTGGATATGAAAGGTGGCCACAACAGGGACATGATACTTTTTTGCAATCGTTATTGCCCTGACGCTTAGGTAAAAAGGGAATTGAATATGAATGATATCCATCTCCCGGATGGTGTTTTTAAGGATCCTGTTTACCGGGATACCCAATGGAACATGCATCCTTTTCATGATATGGATAAATAATGGAGCATAAAATTTTGGCAGCAGGACTTTTCCGGGAGCCGGATCTCCTGTGGTTATAATCGTAACATCATGTTCTCTTTGTAAAAGTTCAACAAATCTTTTCGTAGAAATAACCGCACCATTTATACTATCATCATAAGCGTCAATGACCATAGCGATGCGTAAACGATTCCGGTCCGGACAACCGTTCATGTGTACCTGCGTAAACTGAAATAATATTTCAGTAAGCTAGAAAGAACAAATATAGAAAAAAAATAGATATTAAACATATTTTAACTGAGGATGAAAGAAAGAAGAAGTTTTGCAAAGGTTCAGAAAGCTTTTATAATTTAGCATAAAATCAATTTTTATTTTATGAAGATCGTTATTCAAACCCTGCTTTATGCTTTGATCCTTCTGGCCAGTACGGCTTTATGGCCATTAATGGCTCAGGATCACGGCAAGGACCCTGTAACCAAAGGGTCTGCGGATGTCAGTTATGATGCTTATTTTCTAGATAAAACGATGCGCATGGATTATTTTCACAGTGGCACCTCCAGGGAAGAACACTTTGCTATCGACCGGATTGTATCTGACGGTCCCTGGCCCGGCAGCAGAGAGATCCTTACCGATCACATTCAGCTGGGACTGTACTTCTTTGAAGTCATTGATAAAACATCCAAGGCCATCCTTTATTCCAGGGGTTTTGCCAGCGTCTTCGGCGAGTGGCAGACTATTCCTGAGGCCGATACCCGTTGGGGAACCTTCCATGAATCCATCCGCTTTCCATGGCCTAAGAAACCCGTCACGGTGAACCTGAAAAAACGGACTGCAGACAATACCTTCCAGCCAATCTGGACCACCGATATCGATCCGGTATCCCGGCAGGTCAATCCGGCCGATCTGCCGCATCGGTTTAAGACCGATGTCATTGTCGAAAATGGTCCGCCTCAGCAAAAGCTCGACATCGTCATTCTGGGAGATGGCTATTCCAAGGCGGAAATGGAGAAATTCAAGAAAGATGCCAAACGGTTATCCGATGTATTGCTCAGCTATGAACCGTTCCGATCCCATGCAAAAGAGATCAGCATCCGGGCAGTGGAAACGCCATCTGAAACCACGGGGGTTTGCAAACCCCATCCCGGAGTGTTCAAGCGTACTCCGCTTTCTGCGCAGTATGGCGCCTTCGATTCAGAACGTTATGTACTTTCCTTTGATAACCTCACTGTGCGGAATGTCGCATCGGAAGTGCCTTACGACTTCATGGTGATCCTGGTCAACGAACGGACTTACGGAGGGGGCGGCATCTATAATCTTTACACTACGGTAGCTTCTGACAATAAATTTGCCGATTACCTCATGGTTCACGAGATGGGGCATCACATGGGCGCTCTGGCCGACGAATATTATACCTCCTCGGTATCCTATGAAGCCCAGGATATCAAGCTGGAGCCTTGGGAAACCAATGTCACGGCACTGCTCGATAAAAATAATCTGAAATGGAAAGACCTGGTTGAACCGGGAACACCGGTACCGACCCTCTGGAACAAGGATGTTTTTGATAAGTTCGGATATAAGATCCAGAAGGAACGCGACAGCCTCCGGGCAGCAAAAGTCCCGGAAACAGTAATGGAAAATCTCTTCATGCGCCAGATGAAGCAGGAAGATCAGTATTTCTCAGCAGAGAAATACCGGGATAAGGTCGGCGCTTTCGAAGGAGCAAACTATACACCGAAAGGGATGTACCGTTCACAGCTTGATTGTATCATGTATACCCGGCATATGAAATTCTGCCGGGTTTGCCAGAGAAGTCTGGTCGACGTTATAAACCAGTACAACCGGTAAAGATCACCTGTTTTTCTCTTTTTTTGAAGCCTTGATGATGCCACGGATCAAAATGGTCATGGTGATCATGGTAATCCCCAGGACGATGTATTCCACATGATCGGCGGAAGCGGGTACCTCTCTTCCCAGGAGATATCCCAATGGGATCAGCGTTGCTGACCATAAAAGAGCGCCACTGACATTGAATAGGTTGAATTTCCAGAAGTTCATGTCGATGGCTCCGGCCAGGATGGGGACAAACGTCCGGATGACCGGCAGGAAACGGCCTGCGATCAATGAAACACCGCCATACTTCTCATAGTATGCATGCGCTTTTTCAAGGTGCTTTTGCCTGAAGAAAAGGCTGTCTTTCTTCAGAAAAAGTTTTTTTCCGAGATATTTTCCCGTGGCAAAGCCGGTGATATTCCCCGTGATGGCTGCAAGGGCGACAGACAATACCAGTAGGATGATATTGACCGATAGATCGCGCGTTCCGCAAAAAAGACCGGCTGTGAAAAGGAGGGCATCTCCCGGAAAGATGAAACCGAAAAATAAGCCGGTCTCGGCAAAGATTACCAGCAGCAGCAAGGCAAGTCCACCATAATGGATAAGCTTTTCGGAGTTCAGGAGGATCTCAAAGAAATGCTGGATGCTTTCCATGGAGTCATTGGATGGTTGAATGAACGGATGCAACACGGGCAACGGACTCGATGGCAATGGCAGACACTGCGGCACCGTAATCGAGGTCGATATTTTCCATCGTATCGTGGGTGTCGTGATAGCCGGTACGATGGATGTCATAATTCTCCATGAAAAGGACAACCGGTATTCCGGTGTCGGAAAAGATCATCGCATCGGTGTTGTAAAGGGTGCTGTGGGGATCATCCCAGGTCCTGACTTCACCATCCAGTACCGGAAAAAGAGCAACAACCGGAATCGTTTTCCCATCGGTGCTTCGCTGGCCACATTTGCAGCCGGTGCGCTCCGGCGATTCATTCCACCGTACTGTTGACCTGTTCCAGCCTTCCGCCGCCAGGTGAGCCTGCCGGGCCAGATGCAGGGAGGCTTCATTTCTGCCAGGGGAGATCTGAAATATATCGCGGGCATTGTCACGGTTATGAGCGATCATATCCATCACGAAAACGCCGTTAACCTTTACGCGGGAAAGATCTTTCAGGGAACCGTCCGCCCGGCGCATCCGAAGGGTTTTCTGGATAAATTGCTGGCAGAAGTTCCGGGCGCCCATGCAGTCGGACGGGAATTCTTCCCCTGTAAGATGAAGCAGCCATATATCGCGTTCAAGCTTACCCTCTTTGGAAAGTTTCAGAAAGATGGGTGCAGCCATCAGCAAGGTAGCAGTAGCTGAATGATTATCGTCGGCACCGGCAGCCGATAACCGTGCACCGTTACCACCGGCACTTGTGTCAAAGACATCTTCCATATAGGCAGTGTCGTAATGGTCGGCCATGATGACGGCTTCATTTCTGTTTTTTCCGGGGATGATCACCAGGATGTTACGCTCATATTCGGCACCATCCTGATTTGCTTGCCATCCACCGTAATGGTGAAAGTCAAAATCGGTTTCCCACCTGAAAGGCAGCTCTCCGGCTTCGGCCTGATCCTGCATTCCTGCATCCTGTATTGACTTACGGTGCCGAAGGATGAGATAATCACCAAGGCGTTGCAGATCCCGCTGCCGGTGGATCACACGGTTGAGGGTGGGGTCATCCTGGACGACATCGGCATTGTCTTTATTGATATACTTTCCATGGGATAGCCGATAAATATCGTTCCAATAGGATTCTTCATAAAGGCGGTTAGCCGTGGTATCATAAGTAAGGGATGCAGTTGAGAAGACTTTCTCCTGCTTCTCCAGGATTCCATGGATGACGGTTTTGACCCTTCGGGCTTCAGCAGGGTTCAGGGAACGTGAAGGAAGGGATTCGAGCCATTGGCTGAGAGTTTCTTTTTTCGGGATACGGATCAGGCTCTGTGCGAAATGGGGCGCCAATGGTTTTTGACCGAACACTTCCCAGGCATCCAGCAGACTCATGAGGTTCAGGGCTGTCTGGTGCTGGTAATGATCATGCTCCGTTTCAAACTGATGAAGGACGGACAGGTATAGATCACGCCGGTGAAGGTGCGGCCACAGCTCGACCGCTTCGGACGGATCGGGTGATTCTGCCCTGTATGCTGTGAGATAACCTGTTAGTTCGTCAGGTATGACTACGGTTTCACCCGAATGATGTGACAGGCAGGCTACCAGTGGCCGGTGCCAGAAGACCTCATGGACTCCGGCTTGCATCGGCGGGAAATAAAAACGATAACGGAAAAGGCCGCCATCGAATAGTTTCAGGGCAGCTTCGCCGATCTGCTTCCGTCCTGCCCTTGGTCCGTCGAGCAACAGTTCAAAATGCTCGCTCAGCAACTGACAATTCCTGGCCATGGGCTTGTTATAGAGGTCGAGTGCTTCCAGCGTCGTGCTGAAAAGAGTCTGGATAACCGGATCAATACGGGTACTTTTTAACAGGCCATCGTCATTCCGGTGAAAACGGTCCCACCGGTTGGTCCGGATATAGGTATTGAGAATCAAATCTTCAAGGATATCGGCTTTTTTACCGGAAACGCCTTGTTCATGAACCCAGCCGGATTGGGGAACACGGATCCCACCGGGACCTTCATTACGGTGAACCAGCCTCAGCATGGGAATCTGGATGGCGTTATAGAGCTTTTTTTGAAGGCGGATGTATTCCGGAATGCCCCAGGAAAACAGGCTGCCCGGAAAGGGAAGCAACATAAGCCGCCCTGCAAGATAAAGTTCCCTGACCTTTTCCGGCAGATGGCAGAATGGCCGGAAGGTCAGCAGGTACGCTACGTCTTCGAACGAATCCCCGTCGTTAACCAGGTATTTCTTTGTCCATAAGGGCAAATCCGGAATATTCCAATAGGGGATAGGGTAGGCTTCAACGGTCGGCAGGATACGGAAGCCCAGTTTCTTCAGATGATCTCCGCTATGAACTGTTTTCCCGTATGCGGTCGAAAAAATACGGTCGATAAACCGGATAAATGAATCCTCCGGCAATTCCTGCGTTTCTGATTGATAAAACGATTTCCAGAATCCCCGTTCGGGACCCTGTTCACTGGAACCGAAAAAGGTCCATCTGACCCTCCCTTTATCGTCTTTTGTCTTCGACAGCGATACCGGAACAAAGATCAGATACCGCTCATGAGCCAGCCGTCCGGCATGATCCGATAGTTCAGGCGGCCAATAAGGATTATTTTGCAGGTTCTGTCCCTTGTGTCCGGCCAGGGACGGAGGAACCGTACCTTTTCCCAGCTCGATAATGTGTTTCATCACCTGCTTACCGATCTCCTCCAGGCCCGGACGGAGCTGGTATTCTTCTTCCATTTCAAGGACCTGCCAGCCGGCAGGATCCTCCTCCCGGAAGGCCCACGGATACAATTGCCCCGTAGAGGGATTAAATCCCGTTCTCAAGGGAGGCATGAATTCGGAATAGGCCCGGATCGGGTACCGGTCCTCCCCGATAAACCAGGGAAAACCCTTCAATAACTTTTGCCAGCCATGTAACATGTCAGTCAGGAATTAATAAGGAATCAGAAACTGAAAGGTGTTGCCATCAGTTGCGAAGGTGAAATTAAATATCTTTCCTCCAGGGGAGTCAGAGATCATCTGGAAAGATCCTTTTTGTTTTTCTGGATTTCCTTATAGATGGCCATGATCTCCTTTTTGTGCCGGGGAGGAGCTTCCACATAGCCCCAGCCATTTTCGAGTCCGACAATTCCACCCAGGGCGGAGTCATCAGACGGAACGATCCCAAAAGGAATTTTCCGGTCGGTAAGCACTTCTTCAAGAAGGCTTGCTTCCAACTCGTTGTTGATTGTCAGGATTTTTTCAAAGATTTCCATAGTTTCTTTTTTTTACCCCTTGAGGGTTTACCTTTTTTTAAGGTAGCAATATACGAAATTTCAGGTTTAAATGAATATTGATTTCCCTGGCGGAAATTTACTTTAAAGGCGTACCCTCACCGGGTTGTCATCAGGAGATAATTTACCACATGAAATCCCGGTGTTTTTCCTTCGACCTCCATGGTTTTCATTTCCACGATTCTGAAAAAAGGTTCAAACAACTTTTTTAATTCCTTCTGGCTTGAAAAATAGAGGCGGGTGCCGATGGTTGTCGTCCGTAATTTTCCTATCCCGCCGAACAACGGGTCATCTTCATGGAAGCATACGGACAGATAAAGACCGTTTACCTGAAGGAAACGGGAAATATTGGTCACATAACGTCGCCGCTGCTCCGGGTAGATGTGGTGAAGGACATCCCATTCAAAAATGAAGCCATAAAGGCCGTTAAGATCCGTCGGGTCCCCGAGCAGATCGGCTACCCTGAAATCGATCGTGGTCCCCTTTTTCTTTGCCATCTCCCGTGCAAGTCCGATGGCGGCCGGGGAGATATCCACCGCGGTGACGTCAAATCCGAGACCGGCGAGATAAATGGCATAATTCCCTGCCCCGCAGCCCAGGTCGAGGGTTTTACAGGGTTTGACTTTGCCAGTGGTTACGAGCTCAATCAGCGCCTGCGGAGGTGATTCGATGTTCCAGGGGATTTTGTCCGGAGACAAGGTGGTATAAAAAAAGTCCATTTCAGCCTGCCGTTCCGGACCCGACAGATTACCGTTGTTTTCCATGGTCACCTTTTTTTCCTTAAAGATACGACCATTTTTTCAGCATATGACTGAATATTCAGCCATATCCTTACCGGATCGTGAACACCAATATAATCAGGAGGTTAAAGGCAATAGCTTGAAAACCATCTTCAATGAGGAGGGGGATAATGGGATAACAATAAGACAAGGTTTAAACGCTCAAATTACTCAAATCTTCGGACGTCCAGGATACCAGAATGCTATACGGATTATTTTTTAATGGCAGAAAGACGCTTTTTGCGCCTCGGGTAAAAAAAAGTATGTGAGCCATAAAATCCCAATAAGATAAGGATGCCGAAAATGATCGAAGGGTGATGAATGAACAGTCCCTTGAAGGAGGAAAAAACCTGATGGAAAATACTCAGAAATGCATCAGCAATCGGATTAACGATGGCCGGAAATATCTGAATAAAAAGGTGGAAAATGTCAAAAGCTGCAAAGAAGTGATAAATTGTTTCCATGGGGAAAATTTTTTATCAAATTTATCCCAGGATGGGCCTAATGAAAACTTTTTTTCCACGAGTGGCCGAAAAAAGCAGACGAACACCCGAAAGAAGTTGATGTATTCTTTACTTTTGCTCAAAAACCTTGTTTCATGAAATTTTTACGGAACCATTTTATAAATGGTCTGATGATCCTCCTTACTGTCCGGATCGGCCTGATAGGACTGCTATCCGTGCCACATCTGTTAATGGCCCAGGCAGCCACCGATTTACCAGCATTAAAGAATTTCATCCTGATCATCGGTGACGGAATGGGATATAATGCCATTCAGGCAACCGATTTTTACCAGGGAGCCAGACAACCTTTTGAAGAATTTCCTGTAAGATTGGCCGTATCAACCTATCCGGCAAAGGCAGGTGAAAACAAAACAGAAAATCCGTTGACCAATGACCAGTCTGGCAGCTACGATCCTGATAAAGCATGGAAGGACACCGGATATGTCAGAAAAAATGTAACCGAATCATCAGCAGCGGCCACTGCGCTGGCTACGGGGGTTAAAACCTATAACAGTGCCATTGGGATGTCGGTGGGATTTGATACCCTGTTGAACCTGGTCGAGATCGCAAAATCGGTTGGAAAATCGGCCGGTGTTGTAACAACGGTTCCTTTTAGCCACGCGACACCGGCCGCTTTTGTCGCCCATAACAAGTCACGATCAAACTATTCCCAGATCGCATTTGCCATGCTTTTTAACAGCCGCTGTGATCTGATCATGGGCTGTGGTAATCCACAGTATGATGACGACGGAAGATTACAGGAAAAAAAATGGAAAAATACACGTTATGTTGGCGACAGTCTATTATGGGTGCAGTTGGTGGAAGGCTCTGGTATAAGGACACAATTCGTAGTGAACGGAAAACAACAGGTTTTACAGGATTCTGATGGCGACGGGAGTCCAGATCCATGGACGGTAATCCGGGACATCGGAGATTTCAGGGCATTGGGAAACGGTCCGGCGCCCAGAAGGGTACTGGGTTGCCCCGAGGTTTATTCCACTCTTCAGCAGTCGCGGTCTCCAAAAAGCGGGGAAACCAGGGATTCACAACCCTTTTTCACTCCGTATCTCAACTCTGTTCCTTCCCTTGCTGAAATGGTCCAGGGAGCCCTGAATGTGCTTGGGCAAAATCCCCGCGGATTCTTTCTGATGATTGAGGCAGGCGCCATCGATTGGGCAGAACACGACAAACAGAAAGGCCGTCTGATCGAAGAAATGACCGGTCTCACCAAGGCTGTGCGGACCATAGTGGAATGGGTCGGGAAAAACAGCAACTGGGAGGAGACGCTGGTCGTTGTCACGGCCGACCATGAAAGCGGTTATTTGTGGGGTGGCTTGCCTTTCACTCCCCTCCGGAGCAATGGCCCGGGGAAACTACCCGTCATGAAGTTCAATTCCACAGACCACACCAACTCACTGGTCCCATTTTTTGCAAAGGGTGCCGGATCAGAAATGTTCCGCAACTATGCCGATGAACTCGATCCTGAAAGAGGACCCTATATCCAGAATACAGAAATAGCCGGACTCATTCGGCTTCTGTGGTTAAAATGACCGAATCCTTTTATTTATAAAATCTTTATTATCAGGGTGCCATCTTTAACACCCTTTTTATAAAATGCAACAGAAATTTGCAGCCTGCAAATCACTGTTACATGAACTCCATGTTTTTCAAACATCTTCTTCTGCAGTCGCTGGTTGCTCCATCAACCATGGGAAAAACGGGAAATAGCCAGATATCCTATCTTATCGCGGCTATCATTGCCCTGTTTATTTTGGGTTATCTTCTTTATACATTGGTAAAACCTGAAAAATTTTAACCTTATGGAAATCATATTTGAATTTTTCACCGGTATCATTGTCGTGTTCCTTACCGGATCATTTCTGGCTGCGGTTCTGAAGAATTTTTTCCATATAAAATTCTGACAAGATTGATGAAAGAGGGTATCCAGATAATTGCTTTTCTGCTGACATTGATACTGCTGACGCCCGTATTTGGATATTATATGTTCAATGTTTTCAGGGGCGAATTTCATCTGATGAAACCGGTTCTGGGATGGCTGGAGAAAATGATCTACCGGTTAACCGGTGTTCATCCGGAAGAGGAGATGAGCTGGAAACAATATACCTTCGGTCTGTTGATCTTCAATTTCCTTGGATTTCTGATCGTTTTTCTCCTGCAATTATTTCAGCAGATTTTACCGTTGAATCCCCAGCATTTACCTGCTGTTTCATGGCATCTTTCCCTGAACACCGCGATCAGCTTCATGACAAATACCAACTGGCAGTCCTATTCCGGGGAGAATACCATGAGCTACCTCGTTCAGTTTTTAGGACTTACCGTGCAGAATTTTGTCAGTGCAGCCACCGGTATTGCTGTCTTTCTTGCCCTGGTACGCGGATTGACAAAAAAAACCACCGATCGTCTGGGCAATTTCTGGGTCGATATGACCCGTTCTGTTATTTATATCCTGTTGCCTTTGTCAATTTTACTGGCATTGTTGCTGGCAGGTCAGGGTGTGGTTCAGACATTTTCACCTTATGAAAAGGCAGTAACCCTGGAAGGCAGGGAACAACTCATTCCGTTGGGACCGGCTGCTTCCCAGATTGCCATCAAACAGCTGGGAACGAACGGGGGAGGTTTTTTTAACGCCAATAGCGCCCATCCCTTTGAAAATCCTACTCCTTTCAGCAATTTCCTTGAGATGCTTGCTATTTTGCTCATTCCATCGGCGCTAACCTTCACCTATGGAAAATTTACCGGATCAAAATACCAGGGATGGGCAATTTTTACCGTTATGATGTTTCTCCTCCTTGCGGGACTTACCGGTTCACTTTTTGCCGAATACAGTCACAATGCTGTTTTACAGGTTACCGGAAATATGGAAGGAAAAGAAACGCGTTTCGGCATCACCAACAGTGTGCTTTGGTCCGTGGCAACCAGTGCTGCTTCCAATGGCTCGGTGAATGCCATGCACGACAGCCTCTCTCCGATATCGGGAATGGTGGCCATGTTTAACATCATGCTGGGTGAAGTGGTTTTTGGCGGTGTTGGCGCCGGATTATACGGAATGATTGTTTTTGTTATCCTGACGGTTTTCATTGCGGGGTTAATGGTTGGCAGAACCCCGGAATATCTGGGAAAAAAAATTGAATCATTTGAAGTCAGGATGGCGATCCTGTCCGTTCTTGCGCCCAGCCTGGTGATCCTGTTATTCTCTGCTCTCGCGGTACTTATTCCGGCCGGGCTGGCAGGGATAAGCAATCCTGGACCGCATGGACTATCGCAAATTTTATATGCATTCAGCTCTGCTGCCGGGAATAATGGAAGCGCTTTTGCAGGGCTCAATGCCAACACGGTCTTTTACAATGTCACCCTTGCTGCAGGAATGCTGATCGGCCGGTTCGGGATTATCCTCCCCGTTATGGCCATCGCCGGGAAATTGGCCGGGAAAAAGATAACCCCGCTTTCTTCCGGTACCTTCAGGACCGATAACGGTTTATTTATCGCGCTGCTTACGGGGGTCATTATCCTGGTTGGAGGACTTACATTTTTTCCGGCACTCTCCCTGGGTCCAATAGCCGAACAGTTGCTGATGCATGCGGGTTTCTCTTTCTAAAATCAGGACGGTATGACAAAAGAAGCACATTTACCGAACCTGTTCACCCGGAAGCTGTTATTGGAAGCAGTAAAGGATTCCTTCATAAAGATGAATCCATTGACCCTTCTTAAAAATCCGGTCATTTTTATTGTTTTTATCGGGGCACTGGTTACTACGGTTATCTGGATAAACGAGTTATTACACGGACATAATTCTTCCTTTGATTTCCAGATCACCCTATGGCTCTGGTTTACGGTTCTTTTCGCCAATTTTTCAGAAGCTATTGCCGAAGGACGCGGAAAGGCCCAGGCAGACAGTCTGCGGAAAAGTCGCACACAGACCATCGCACGTCGCCTTGTGAACGCTAAAGAATCGGTGATACCTGCCACAGGGCTGAAACCCGGTGATGTCGTAATCTGTGAAAGTGGTGACATCATCCCGGCCGACGGGGATGTGATTGAAGGGATCGCCAGTGTGGATGAGTCGGCCATTACCGGCGAATCTGCACCGGTTATCCGTGAAAGCGGAGGTGACCGGAGTGCAGTTACAGGAGGCACAAAAGTGATCAGTGACCGGATCCTCATCCGCATCACTTCGGAACAGGGAAATACCTTTCTCGATCGAATGATTACCCTGGTTGAAGGGGCGAAACGCCAAAAAACCCCAAATGAAATTGCCCTGACCATCCTCCTTTCCGGCTTATCAATCATATTCTTGCTGGCTGTTTTTACCCTTCCCGCGTTTTTTGACTATAGCCTGAAGGCATCCGGCCTTCCACCTGGAAGAAACCTGTCGCTTCCCATCCTTATCTCATTGCTGGTCTGCCTGATCCCGACGACAATTGGAGGTTTGCTCAGCGCCATCGGGATCAGCGGAATGGACCGTTTGCTGCAGAAGAATGTGATTGCTACCAGCGGTAAGGCGATCGAGGCTGCAGGGGACGTGGATGTATTGTTATTGGATAAGACGGGTACCATTACTTTCGGAAACCGGATGGCGGCGGCATTCATACCGGCAGATGACATCAAACCGGAAGAGCTGGCCTATGCAGCACAATTGTCTTCGCTTGCCGATGAGACACCTGAAGGCCGTTCCATAGTCGTGCTGGCCAAGGAACAATTCAACTTCAGAGGGAAGGAAATTCCATCTTCCGATTCCACCTTTATCCCTTTTACCGCACAATCGAGGATGAGCGGGATCGATATCCGCATGCCGGACGGTCAATTGCGAAGGATCCGGAAAGGGGCAGCAGAAACAGTGAAGAAATTCATCGAATCCAATGAAGGATTTTTCCCGGTACGGATGATGACGATCGTTCAGAACCTCGCCCGGGAAGGTGCTACCCCGCTGGTGGTTGCCGAAAATAACCGCGTATTGGGGGTGATTCATCTCAAAGATATCGTAAAAGGAGGAATCGGGCAGCGGTTTGCACAGCTAAGGAATATGGGTATCCGTACGGTTATGATAACCGGTGATAATCCGCTTACCGCTGCGGCTATTGCAGCGGAAGCCGGTGTGGATGATTTCCTGGCTGAAGCAAGGCCGGAAGACAAGCTTTTCCGTATCCGGCAGGAGCAGGCGAGCGGCCATCTTGTAGGAATGATCGGTGACGGAACGAACGATGCTCCCGCTCTTGCACAAGCTGACGTAGGAATAGCCATGAATACAGGGACTCAGGCTGCAAGGGAAGCCGGGAATATGGTAGATCTCGACAGCAATCCCACCAAACTTATTGAAGTAGTGGAAACGGGGAAACAGCTCCTTATGACCCGCGGGGCACTGACCACTTTTAGCATCGCCAATGATGTAGCCAAGTATTTTGCAATTATTCCCGCAATCGGAACAACCCTTTACACTTTTTCTAATACATACGGTCCCCTGTCGGTGCTCAATATTATGCACCTGGCTACTCCTCAATCAGCCATCCTCAGCGCCGTTATCTTTAATGCCCTGATCATCGTGGCATTGATCCCGCTGGCTCTCAAAGGTGTCAGCTACCGTCCGCTTTCAGCAAACAAGCTGCTTACACGAAATATACTGATATATGGGTTAGGGGGACTGATTACACCTTTTATAGGGATAAAGATGCTTGATATGATTCTGGTTTTTCTTGGGATCAGTTAAAACGAGATAAACGATCTGGTTAATTATGATGAAACAAGCCATTATTGCATTGAAAATGATCCTGTTGATGACACTCCTCACCGGTGTTGTATATACGATTGCGGTCACCCAGATCTCACATCTCCTGTTCAGGGAAAAAGCCAATGGAAGTCTGGTTTACAGAAATGGTCAGATCATCGGGTCGAAACTAATGGGTCAGGATTTCAGTGATGCCGGTTATTTCTGGCCCCGTCCCTCATCCACCGGATATAATCCATATCCTTCAGGCGGATCAAACCTGGGTCCTACCAGCGACAAACTTAAAAAGCTGGTCATAGAACGGGCGATGAAATTTTCACGGGATAATCTCCTCAGCAGCAACACTCCGGTTCCTGGTGAGATGCTTTTCTCCTCAGCCAGCGGGCTTGATCCCTACATCAGCCCTGAAGCGGCCCTTTTACAGGTCGAGCGGATAGCCAGAGTAAGGGGTTTCAGTGCCACGAAAAAGGAAGACCTTTGCAGTAAGATCAGATTGGTTACAACATACCCTCAGTTTTTAATCCTGGGAGAACCCCGGGTTAACGTTTTCTTATTAAATTTAGAACTCGATTCGATGCGATGAATTACGAGGAAACAAGACCGGACCCTGAAGAATTACTCGCTTCCATCAAGCGGGAGGAAGAAAAAACCCGAAAAGGAAAACTGAAGATTTTTTTTGGAATGTGCGCTGGTGTGGGAAAAACTTACACCATGCTTCAATCGGCAAAGGCTGATCATCAAAAAGGAGTGGATGTTGTAATGGGTTATGTGGAGACGCACAACCGGAAAGAAACGGATGAACTTACCGCCGGGCTTCCACTGATTCCCCGTAAGATTTCGGAGTATAAAGGTACCAGTCTGGAAGAACCCGATATTGATGCCATCCTGGAAAGACATCCACAGGTCGTGCTTATTGACGAGCTGGCCCACACCAATGCTCCGGGAAGCCGCCACCTGAAGCGATATCAGGATGTGATAGAAATTCTTGATAACGGTATCCATGTATACACAACCCTGAATGTCCAGCATCTCGAAAGCCGCTCTGATACGGTAGCTCAAATAACCGGTAGTCTGGTGAGGGAAATCCTGCCGGATGAGATCTTCGAAAAAGCCGAGGAAATTGAGCTGGTCGATATCACACCGGATGAATTGCTTCAAAGGTTTTCAGATGGGAAAGTCTATACACCGGAAAGATCGGTGGAAGCTATCCGTAACTTCTTCAGAAAAGGTAACATTACAGCCCTGAGGGAAATGGCGTTGCGCCTCGTTGCTGACCGTGTTGACAAGCAGTTGCGGCAATACATGCAGCAGAAACGGATTCCCGGCCCATGGAAATCAGGACTTCATCTCATGGTGGTTATTGGTGCCAGTCCTTCATCCGGGAAATTACTTCGCTGGGCTAAAAATCTTTCCTACACGATGGGAGCGACCCTGTTCGCCCTGCATGTTGAAAAGCCGGGGAAGGTGACGCCGGCACAACAGGAACAGCTCTCGAAAAACATCCATCTTGCCAGGCAATTGGGTGCTGAGTTCATGACGACCTCGGGGGATGATATGGTCAGAGCCATCCTAAGTGTGGCAAGGAAAGAAAATATCACCCATATCATCATCGGAAAACCCCGTCACCGGACACTTTTCTCTCTGTTCCGGCTGGGAAATTTCGTGAACCGCCTTATCCGTCACAGCGGAAATATCGATGTTTATGTCCTGGGTTCCGACCTGCCGGCTGATAAGAAGAGTCGCAGGTACATCGAAATACCTTCTTTTTCATCGGGTCTGGCACAATACTTTATTTCTGGGATCATTACCATCGGGACTGCAATGGCTTTCCTTCCGTTAAAAGAATTTCTTGGCTACCAGGTGGTTGCTTATGCTTTACTGTTCACCGTCTCGATCCTCTCCATCTTCCTCGGAATTGGTCCGATCCTCCTTTCAGCCAGCCTGAGCGCCCTCATGTGGGACTATTTATTCATTCCACCCTCCTTTACGCTTCATGTCGAAAAAACTGAAGATGTAATGATGCTGGTCATGTATTTTATCATTGCCTTGCTGAATGGCATTCTGACTTCCAGGGTCCGGAAGCAGGAAAAAATGACACGCGAAAGGGAGGAACGAACCAATGCCCTTTATCAGCTTGCCAGGGAACTTTCACTGGCAACCGGTACCTTAGCTGTCGTCGAAGCTGCCACAGGAAATATCCGGAAATATTTTAAACATCCTGTAACCATTATCCTTCAGGGAGGGAATGATGAATTAAAGAAAGAAATCAATCCGGAAAAAACATTCCGGTTCACCGTTCCGGAATGGAGCATTGCGTCATGGACCTACCAGCACGGACGTAAAGCCGGACGATTCACCGACACCTTACCTTCTACCGGTTTTACTTTTTATCCCCTCATCGGCAATCGTCTCAAGCTTGGGGTAATAGCAGTCAGGCAGGACAGGTCCTTCTCGGCACAGGAGGAGATATTTTGGGATACATTCAAGGCACAGGTCTCGAATGCGCTGGAAAGAGAATTCTTAAATGATCTGGCACGGAAAGCACAGGTGCTTGATGAATCAGATAAGTTATACAAGACCCTTTTCAGCTCGATCTCGCACGAACTGAGGATTCCGGTTGCCACAATCATGGGCGCTTCAGATGCCCTGATGTCGGCGACATACAGCCAGGAATCCTATACGCGTCTTTGCAACGAAATCCTGACGGCATCCGAGCGTTTGAACCAGCTGATTGAAAACCTGCTCAACATGTCCCGCCTTGAATCGGGGAGGATTACTCCCCATCTCGACTGGCATGATGTTCATGACCTGGTGAACAAGGTCACGACGACCCTTAAAAATGAGTTAATTCATTTTGACCTGGATGTTGTAATTGCCAACAATATGCCGCTGGTGAAAATTGACTTCGGGCTGATGGAACAGATACTGCATAACCTGGTTTTAAACGCCACACAATATGCATCTGCACATACCACATTAAGAATAAAGATGTATTATGACCAGCCTCATTTCATTTTGCAGGTAATGGACCGTGGCCCTGGTTTTCCCAAGGATGACTTATCGCAGGTTTTTAATAAATTTTACCGCGTAGAAGGGACAAAAGCCGGGGGAACCGGTCTGGGTCTTTCAATTGTAAAAGGTTTTACGGAAGCTCAGAACGGAACGGTCATGATTGAAAACAGACAAAACGGAGGGGCAACCATCACGGTAAAAATCCCTACTGAAATTCACTATCTGGAATTCATCCAAAAACCTGAAGGTCATGAACAATGAACCCCTGATCCTGATCATCGATGATGAAGTGCAGATCCGTCGGTTGCTTGAGATCACCCTTTCTGCAAATGGTTACCGGATCAGCGAAGCAAGCACAGGTAAGGAAGGAGTAGTTGCTGCAGCCACCCATAACCCTGCGCTGATCTTGCTCGATCTGGGGTTGCCGGATGAAGACGGCCAGAGTATCCTGAAAAAACTGAGGGAGTGGTATCCGCATCCGATCCTGATCCTTTCTGTCAGGAATTCGGAAGAAGAGATCATTAAAGCACTCGACAGGGGAGCTAACGATTATCTGATCAAGCCGTTCCGGACCGGTGAATTGCTTGCACGGATAAGATCAGCCTTACGAATTAGTCAGGAGGCAGGAAAAACCGATATGGTGATTGAATCGGGTTCAATCACCGTCGATCTGGTCAATCATGTGGTAAAGAAAAACGGTGAATTGATCCACCTGACCTCCACCGAATTTTCTTTGCTTGCCCTTCTGGCAAAAAATATCGGGAAGGTCCTGACCCACCAGTATATCCTGAAGGAGGTATGGGGCTTTGGTTATATTGAACAAACCCAGTATTTGCGCGTATTCATTGCGCAGTTAAGGAAAAAAATCGAAAATGACCCGGCGAATCCCAGTTTGATCATCACCGAATCGGGAATAGGATACCGGTTCAGTGAGTAACCTTTACCCGTTTCACTCCCTTGTAATTGACCTTTTTTACTTCATTCAGGTAGTCGATAACCGCCTGGGCGGTGGTAACGGAGGTAGCGGTACCTGGATCATGGTGGTCGAAACGGTAACTTTCCGACATATAACTGTTCATAGCTACGGTATAATCGCGTCCGGGATCAAGTGCATGACCCTTCATGTCGGCCATTTCAACCTTAATGCAACGTCCGTTCGTATCTATGGTTACGGTATAGGTCATCCCCGATACCTGGAGGTCGATCTCTTTTTCAATGTTGAAAGCGTTGCAGATCAGGGAACGGATCTCTGCGGCATTCATCCGGAAAACGACCACTTGGTTGTTGAAGGGATCGAGCTGGTAGATGTCCTTCAGGGTAATATTCCCCTTCGGAATTGAGTAGACACGGATACCACCCATATTCTGGAAGGCAAAATCGACATGGAGACGAGAGGTCAACGCGTCGGTCATCAGGCTGCCCAGCTGGTCATACCCTTCAAGCGATTCCTCTGCAATGCCCATCATCTTACTGAAGGCTTCATTCTGATTGTACTGATCGATCATCGTCTGGATACCTGGATTGGATCTGGTCAGCGCCTTCATCGGGATAATCTCATCACGGCGTTCCTTTACCTTGCCTTTTTCGACAACCAGGGTTGTTTTTCCGACATATTTCAGATTGGCACCGGCCTGAACGATCAGGACACTGTTCCTGATCATCGGCTTTTCAATCAATGTATGTGAATGGCCTCCAATGATCAGATCAAGCTGGGGCATCGAATCGGCCAGAAGAACATCGGTTTCCACACCCAGATGGGTCAGACCGATCAGGATACCGTACTTTTCTTTTAACCAGGCAAATGCTTTCATTTTAGCAACCGGTTTTTCGAAAGTAAGTCCAGTGAGCTTTGAAGGATGGGTGTCGGGAATCCCTTTATCGTTCAGCTCGGTGGCTCCAAGGAGCGCAATGGTGATATCTTTTCCTGCATTCAGCAGGACGTAGGGCTTGGGTTGTTTCAGTATTGCATCCTCAACTTTTATATTGCAGGAGATGAATGGAAATCTGGCCTGGTCCATCCGTTTGTTCAGAAGTTCCTGACCCATGTCAAATTCATGGTTCCCTATGGCAGTTGCATTAAACCCGCAAAGGTTCATCAGGTTGATCATCGGGTTCCCTTTATCTTCAAGCATGTCAACAATCGGATTCCCGGTGAAATCATCGCCGGCAGCCACCAGGAAAACATATGGATGAAGTTTCCGCAGACTGTCGGAAAGATAGGCAAGCTTAGCCATGTTATCGATCTTGGAGTGCATGTCGTTCGTATGCAGGATGATGATCTCGGCGGAACCGGTCGAAATGGATTGCTGGGAAAATCCGTTGAATGACCATATCACCGATACCCAGAGAAGGGTAATAAAAACAAATTTTTTCATATTATTTTTTTTTAAGATGAATTTTTTGTCCTTCCGTTAATTCCCCGTCTGCTTCAGTTAGGTTTCCAAACCGGTCAATTACCAACAGGGTTCCGTTCAACACCATCCGGCAGGCACGTTCCGAATAGCGATGGATGGCCTCCAGAACGGTTGCTCCGCGAAAAATCTCAATCTCCCGGTCGTTGATGAATATTTTCACAGGTAGTGAAGAATTCCGTTTCTACAATCAAAGATAAAACTTTTTATTCCGGTTAAAACTCTTTGTTTTCGGAAGCATTGATATTTCCACACCAATACCATCCCGGAAGTTGTATCTTTAAGCGCCAGAAAAAAATCAAATAAAACCTCCCATGATTAATAGAGTTATCCAATCTGAAAGATCAGCCAGCACTACAGTTCTGGGAATAGACATAGGTTCTGTGTCCCTTTCCCTGGTTCAGATGGATATGAAAGGGAAGATGCTGAAGGAGGTATATCTGTTTCATAAAGGGCAGATCCGTAACAGTCTCCTGGCAGCGGGTTCATGCATTGATTTTTCCGACATTCATGGGATTGCCTGTACGGGCTCCTCTTTCCTGGCCCCGGACAGGATATATAACTATAATCCGCAAGTGGCTATGATCACGGCAACAAAGCAATTATGTGCTGAAGCCCGTTCGATTTTATGGGTAGGTGCGGAAAAATTCATGCTGATCCGGTTTGACAGGACAGGTACTTATGAATCGACCAAAAAAAATTCATCCTGTGCTGCCGGAACCGGGAGTTTTCTTGATCAGCAGGCCTTCCGGCTGAACCTTAAGGGGATTGAAGAAGTATGTCGGACGGCATCCTGCAATTCCGGACCGGTTCCTGAGATCGCCTCCCGTTGTGCCGTGTTTGCCAAAACCGATCTGATTCATGCCCAGCAGCAAGGGTACCCGCTTGAAGCAATATGCGACAGTCTTTGCAAGGGATTGGCAAAAAATATTGTAGATACCCTGTTCAATCGTGAACCTCCGGCATCACCTATTCTCATCACCGGGGGTGTTGCCAGAAATCCAGCGGTCATCCGGCATCTGGAAACGCAATTGAATACAAGGCTCCTTCAACATGAGCACTCTCATCTTTTCGGAGCAATCGGCGCATGCTTTTTGCTGCTGAAAGAAAAAGACCACATTCCTCTTATGCCCTTTCGATCATTAGAGGAAATCGTTATTCAGGAGATCTCTAAAAAAGAATATTTCCATGAACCCCTGACGCTGAATACCCCGGGATATCCCGAATTCCGAAGTGCGGATTCATGGAGTTTCACGCCACGGGTTACATCACATCGTGTTGACGTGCAGGTGGATCTCTATAAACAGATTAACAGGTTCCAGCCTTATTCCGTTTATCTCGGTATTGATATCGGTTCGACAAGCACCAAGGCCATCCTCATGGATAAAGAGAAGGTCCCGCTGGCCGGTTTTTATACCTATACTTCAGGAAGACCTTTTGATGCCGTCCGTGCAATTTTTGAGACCCTTGAGGATCTGATTGCAAAAAAGAAGATATCACTAACCTTTATAGGGGTTGGGACGACCGGTTCCGGAAGAAAGTTCATCGGGAAGATCATCGGTGCCGATCTGATCATAGACGAGATCACCGCGCATGCGAGAGCCGCCTTTGAACTGAACCCAAAGACAGATACCATCATTGAAATTGGCGGACAGGATTCCAAGTTCACCCTGATGAAGGATGGAATGGTCACCTTCTCTCAAATGAATGATGTTTGCGCAGCAGGAACCGGCAGCTTTATTGAAGAGCAGGCTGAAAAACTGGGTTGTACCCTGTCGGAATATTCATCACGTACCGAAGGAGTGCGGGCCCCGCTATCGAGTGACCGTTGTACGGTTTTTATGGAACGCGATATCAACCAGCTTTTAAACAAAGGATATTCCGTGAACGAGATCCTTGCCACTACGATTCATTCGGTCATGGAAAATTACCTGAAAAAAGTAGCTATTGAAGGTTCGGTGGGGGAAACCATCTGCTTTCAGGGAGCAACGGCGAAAAACAAATCCCTCGTTGCAGCATTTGAGCAGAAATTAAAGAAAAACATTTTTGTATCGGAATACTGTCATCTGACAGGGGGGATGGGTGTTGCCCTTTTACTGGAAAAAGAAAAGAAAGATCATACTTCATTCAGGGGGACCAGTATATATCAGGAGACCATCCCGATGCATACCGAGATCTGTTCCTATTGTTCAAATCATTGCCGTATCAGTCATGCAACAATTCAGGGTGATCACGTAACCTATGGGTTTCTCTGTGGCCGTGACGATGCAACGAAAAAATACGTACATGGCCATGCTTCTGGTTTCGATCTGCTGGGAGAAAGGAGAAAAATTTTCAATGTAAAACAGGCCGGGAAATCGGAAATTGATATCATCATCGGCCTGCCCGCTTCGTTGCATTTATATGAAGAATTGAGCTTCTGGAAACGATTCTTCAGCAACCTTTCCATACCGACGGTTACCAGTGAGAATTACCTTGATCCTGTTAAGGCCGGGAAACGAATTGCAGGAGCAGAATTCTGCGCCCCCATCGATTCAATGTACGGGCATGTCGCTTACCTGGCTGACAAGGTGGATTATATCTTTCTTCCCGTTTACCTCGAAACCAGGGAGAAGCCTGAGAACGCTGAAAGATTATATTGCTATTACACACAATATTCCGCTTCCCTTGTATTTGCATTAAAGGAAAAACGGATCCATAAAAAGATCATCTCACCCCTGTTAAATTTTTCCAAAGGGAACCAGCATGTCCTGAAACAATTGTTAATATCCCTTAAGCCGTTACTGGATTCTGGAATTACCCAGGCTGCTTTCAGTAAGGCTTTTGAAGAAGCGGTTATCTTTTTCCAGGAACGGAAGAAAAAATTGACGGATCTCTACCAGAGAGCGTTCTCGCCGGGAAATTCCATCGCGGTTGTGCTCCTGGGACGACCTTATGTTGTTCTTTCAGGAGCAATGAATAAAGGAATTCCGGATATTTTTGCCGGGATGGGGATCAAGACTTTCTTCCAGGATATGATTCCTTACGATGACCGATTTCCGGCAGAAATAGAAATTCTTCTGAAGAAAGTTCCCTGGTATTATGCTGCAAGGATACTAGAAATTGCGAAAGTAGCTGCCAGCACGAGGTATCTTTATCCGGTGTTGATCACCGCTTTCAAATGTGCACCGGATTCCTTCATCATCGATTATTTTAAGAAACTGATGAACCTGTATCATAAGCCCTATCTCATTCTGCAAATCGATGAACATGATTCGAATGTGGGATATGAAACCAGGATCGAAGCGGCCATACATGCATTCAGGAATCATGCTTCCATGGATGTAAAGGGGACGATCATCAAGGCATGGCCAATACTTCCTAATCTCGAAACAAGGATTAACGGCAAAACTTTGTTATTCCCGAGTTGGGATTCCCTTGTTTCACCTTTATTGGTCGCGAACCTGAGGAGAGCCGGAATTGATGCCCGATCGTTACATTCGTCTGATATGATCATAAAAAAAAGCATGGCGCATAATACGGGACAATGCCTGCCTGTGAATATCATTGCCCAGGAGTTCATTGAATATATTGAGAAAAACGGTTTGATACCGGGGAACACCATCCTGTGGATGACGAAAAGCTGGATTTCCTGTAACCTGAGATTTTATCCCTATTACACGAAAAGTCTCCTGGAGGCATACGGGAATGGCTTTGAGAAAGCTTCGGTGTACTACGGAGAATTATCCCATCTGGAAATTTCCCTGAGCACCAGCTATTTTGCATATTTTGCTTACCTTCTGGGAGGATTGATCAGGAAGCTCGGATGTAAGATCAGACCTTATGAAATGAATAAGGGGGAAACGGATCAGACCATTGAACAAAGCATAAAGATTCTGGAGGATGCCTTCCTGGGTAACAGGTCTATGGATAAATCGGTCACGGAGGTCGTTGCTCTTTTTGACGGGATACGGAAGAAAAGCGGACAAAGGCCCGGGGTTGCCATATTCGGAGATCTTTATGTACGCGATAACGATATCATGAACCAGGATTTGATTCACGCGATCGAAAATGCGGGAGGTGAAGTGATAACCACGCCTTATACGGATCTCGTAAAGATCACCATCGAAAACGTCCTCAGAAGAGCTGTGGCACGTGGAGATTATTTTGAAACAGGTTTATACCGGGTCATGCTTGCAAGCCTGAAAATACTGGAAGAAAAATATTATAAGCAGTTTAAAAAATTCATTGGCGATAAGCCCGTGATAAATCCGAAAATATTGGAAAAAAATCTTGCAAAATTCAACATCAATCCTTTCCATTCCGGTGAATCCTACGAAAACATCCTGAAGATCTTTTATATTGTCGAGAACTACCCAGGTATCAGGTTATTTGTCCAGACAAATCCGGCTTTCTGTTGTCCTTCCCTGGTTACAGAAGCCATGACCCATGAAATCAAGCGGATCACCGGCATACCGGTGGTTACCCTGACCTATGACGGTACGGCTGAATACAAAAATGATGTGATTTTACCTTATTTACAATGACATCCGTTTTACCAATGCTGTTGTAAATTCTTAACTTAGGGGCTTATTTCCGATATCAATCAGGTTAAGATGATCCGGATTGTCGCCGATGATAAAATACCTTTTCTGCAAGGGATCCTTGAACCCTATGCAGAGATACAGTATGTTCCTGGAAAATCGATCGACCGGGAGATCGTCGAGCATGCAGATGCGATCCTCATCCGGACACGTACCCGTTGTGATGAAAAACTCCTTCAGGGAACTCCTGTAAGGTTCATTGCCACGGCCACGATCGGCCATGATCACATTGATACATCTTTCTGCGAAAAAACCGGAATCAACTGGGTCAATGCCCCCGGTTGCAATGCTTCATCGGTATTGCAGTACATGGCATCCGCTCTCTTCAACATGGCCGAAGCATATGCCTTCCGGCTGAAAGGACTTACCCTTGGCATCATCGGGGCAGGGCATGTTGGATCAATGGTTGAAAGGTTTGGCGGGCTCCTCGGGATGAAGGTACTGGTGAATGACCCTCCACGGGAAAGGGTTGAAGGTCCCGGTCATTTTGTTCCATTGGGAAAAGTGTTGAATGAATCGGATATCATCACCCTGCATGTTCCTCTGACAGAAAGTGGCCCGGACAAGACCCTGCAACTGATCGGAAAAGACACCGCAGACAGGATAAAGCCGGGCGCCTGGCTGATCAATACATCAAGGGGCGAAGTAGTGTACTCTTCCTTCCTGAAAGAAGCCTTGAAAGAAAAAAGATTGACCGGGGCGGTGCTGGACGTTTGGGAAAATGAACCCTTCATCGATCCGGAACTGTTACCCTCAACCTTTATTGCAACCCCTCATATTGCCGGTTATTCGCTTGACGGGAAAGCCATGGGAACGGCTATGGTGGTCAGGGCACTGTCGCAACATTATGACCTGCCTCTTTTTAACTGGTATCCTGAAGAGATGACTGAACCGGTAAATCCTTTAATCAGGGTTGACACCAGAGATAAAACATCAGAAGAGATCATCCGGAATGCTGCTTTTCAAACCTACCGGATCCGGGAAGATGATACCAGATTCCGGAATGATCCGTCAGGATTTGAGCAACAAAGGGAAAATTATCCCGCACGAAGGGAATTCCATGCATACAAGGTTGAGCTCTCAGGAGAAAATACCGAAGCTTCTTATATTCTGAGCCAACTTGGTTTTGCTCTGTTTTAAATAAAAGAGGCAGGATCCATTTTTCCACCAGTTACTTTGACAGGAAATCTGACCGGATATTTTATTTTTCTACGAGACGGGCATCTTCCATGATAACATCATAGAAATATCCGGCCCCGAAGTCACGGTCCAGAGCTATAATTCCTTCAAAAATGACGACATCACCCAAGTTGGCCATATCCTGGGTGGTTACCGTAAGGTCATAGCCGCAAGGATCTTTTGTCCCGTCCTGGAGATGAACCCAGTTCTTTTTCATGATACCGCCTGAAAATTTGACGACCTCCCCGCGGATCTTCACTTTCTGACCTGCAAAGGAGTTCTTTTTGGAAAAAAGTTCGGCAATGGTGATACCCCCTGCTGCCCGTTGTACACTGATCCCTTCTTTTTCCGGTACGGGTTGTCGTCCGCTCATCATGCCTTGTTGGGCAGGTGGCTGGCTATTGGTGATGGGCTGGTCGGTAAAATCCTGGACAAAGAAAATGCTCGGAAATGTCCTGTTCAACTCTTTGCTGGTGAAATTATTCATTTCCGTTCCGATCGACCAGAAATAGGTTTCTCCTTCCTTGATATCCGCTTTGCTTATGGCAACCCAATAATCCCTTTCATCACATATAACACGGACATAAGTATAATTCCGGGTTTGAATGACCTCGCCTGCCGTTACCTGATGCGCATTGGGCGCCAGGTTCTTCACTTTTTTCGGCTCATCCGACTGACAGGCAACCAGCCAAACCAGGAGACCGATAACCAGAAAAGGAATGTTCAGATATATTTTCCTATTTTTGTTCATACAATTAAATATCTTTATGGTACAAAGGTAAGAATTCCATTTCGTTAACACTCCAGAAATCGGTTCACTCATGACTTCAGGCCACCGGATCTATATCATTGTTTTAAGCGTCATAGTCATCCTTACCTTTATTATCCTTTGTTTTATCGGATTACCGTATTACAACATCCCGTTGGAAGAAAGGTTCTTCCATACCGATCATGCCATTCTCAAACCAAGCGGCAGCATTGGACACGGGCTGGGGATTTTGGGATCATTATTCATGATTATCGGCATCCTGATTTATGTTGCCCGGAAAAGAATCCGTTTTATGACCCGCCTCGGACCCTTGAAGCATTGGCTTGAGTTTCATATATTCCTGTGTACCCTCGGCCCGGTATTGGTGCTGTTCCATACCTCAATGAAATTCGGCGGTCTGGTAGCGGTCAGTTTCTGGAGCATGGTAGCGGTATTCGTAAGCGGAATTATCGGAAGATTCATATATATTCAGATCCCGAGGACAATAGAAGGAAGGGAATTGAGTTTAAATGAAGTTCGGGATATGAAAACCAATATCGGTAACACCCTCTCCGGCACATATAACCTTGATGAAGAAAGTTATACCCTCCTTGTAGAATCAACGAAGAAAAAGGTCGGACTATATCAGAAAAACGTCATCGTCCTGTTTTTCAGAAGATATCTTGATGACCGAAAAACCATCGGGAGGGTGAAACAAGTGTTGAAACAGAATAATCTTTCTCCCGCCGAATATAAAGAAGTACTGTATTTAGTGAAAAACGAAATTTCGCTGAACCGGAAAATTGAGCGCCTGACATCAATGCAGAATTTATTCAAATACTGGCATGTGGCCCATCTTCCGTTTGCTCTGGTCATGCTCATCATTATGGTCATCCATGTTGGCGTGACCATTATTTTGGGATACCGCTGGATTTTTTAAGTATGGGAGTGCTCCTTGAAAATATCATCATCTACTCGCTGGTAGCTGTCTTCTGCATTGCAGTGGTTCTTTTTTACCTCTATTTACAGAAGAAGAACTCAAGGAAGGTAGAAGAAAAGATCCTGAAGGCTAAGCAGGAAGGGATCTATGAACCGGTTTCCCTCCATCCCGTAGTGGATGTGGGCAAATGTATAAAAACCGGTGCATGCATCGCCGCCTGCCCTGAAAAGGACATCCTTGGGATAAGGAATGGCAAGGCCACTACCATCAATGCTTCGCATTGCATAGGACATGGCGCCTGTTTTCATGCCTGTCCCACCCAGGCCATAACCCTTTGCATCGGAACGGAAAAAAGGGGGATCGAGTTGCCGCACGTCGATCAGAAATTTGAGACCAATGTGCCGGGTATCTTTATTGCCGGTGAACTGGGCGGAATGGGGCTTATTAAAAATGCCGTCGAACAGGGTCACCAGGCCGTTGAGAACATGATCAAGTCAGGCAGGAAACATCATCAGGCGGCCTATGACCTGATCGTCGTCGGGGCCGGGCCTGCAGGTATTTCTGCCTCCCTTACCGCAAAAAAACATCGTCTCAACTTCCTTACACTTGAACAGGATACACTCGGGGGGACTGTCTTTACCTTTCCCCGAGCAAAGATCGTGATGACCGCTCCAATGGATCTTCCCCTTTACGGGAAAGTTAAGCTTTACGAGACAACCAAACCGGAATTACTCGATCTATGGCAAGAAGTACTGAAGAAAAACGGCATTACAGTCACAGAAAATTCCAAAGTTGAAGCGATTGTTCCTGTGAATGGCCATTTCCGTATTGATACCCTCTCCGGGGATCAATATACAGCCCATCATGTATTACTTGCCATCGGAAGACGAGGTACACCACGGAAACTGAACATCCCGGGTGAAACCATGGAAAAAGTTGCATACCGGCTTCTGGAGCCTGAAGTGATCAGCGGTAAAGAAATTATCGTTGTTGGCGGTGGGGATTCGGCTATTGAAGCGGCCCTTTTGCTGGCCGATCAAAACAGGGTAATCCTTTCATACCGGAATGAAACATTCAGCCGGATCAAGCCCAGGAACAACGAACGGATCAAGGAAGCCATGGCGGCAAACCGTATTGATGTCCGCTTTAATTCGAACCTGGTGGAAATCGGCCAGAAGGAAATCACGCTATCACTTGACCAGGAAGGGGAGAAATTCAGGACCAGCAATAATCTGGTGTATATTCTTGCAGGAGGGGAACTGCCTACCCAGTTTTTAATGAAGGCAGGTATCCAGATCACAAAAAAATTCGGGGAAGCAGTTTTAAAGCACAAATAAAATCGAAATACCAGAATGGTCACTTTTCAGATGGGGAAGAGGAATAGTATTATTTTCCTGATTACGATCATATTTGCATGGTCTCCGGTAGCGGGTCAAATCTCGCCGGGGAAACTGGCCAAGGTTCATTCCCATCTGGAAGGACTTTCCAATTGCACCAAATGTCATACCCTTGGAGCGAAAATATCAAATGAGAAATGCTTTGCATGTCATACGGATATAAAAGTAAGGATTGATCAGAACAAAGGGTTTCATGCTTCTGCGGGGGTCCATGGGAAACCTTGCTTTACCTGCCACAGCGACCATCATGGGGAAAATTTTCAGATCATCCGTTTTGATAAAGAAAAATTTAACCATAACCTCGCCGGATTTCGATTATCGGGCACCCATGCAAAACAACCGTGCAGTGCCTGTCATAAACAGGAATTTATATCCGAAAGAACCATCAAGAACAAGAAATTTACCTATCTGGGATTAAACCAGAATTGCCAGACCTGTCATGCTGATGTTCACCAGAATACGCTTCCCCCGCCCTGTTCCCGCTGTCATGGTTATGAATCATTTAAGCCTGCCGTTCAATTCAGTCATTCCATTGCAAAATTTCAACTGGAAGGACAGCATAAAAATGTGCCGTGTATAAAATGTCATAAAATTATAGTCAGGGATGGAAAAAATTTCCAGGAGTTTACGGGGATGCCATTTAAAAGCTGTGTGAACTGTCATATCGATCCGCATCACAATCAATTCGGGCAGAACTGTGCCCAATGTCATAATGCTGAATCCTTTCACACGGTAAAGGGGATTGCCAATTTCGATCACAGCAAAACCGGTTTTAAGCTTGAAGACAAACATCAATCCGTGCCTTGTGCCTCATGCCACAAAACCAATCTTACCGACCCGCTCAGGCATGACCGTTGCACCAACTGCCACAAGGATTACCATCAGGGTCAGTTCACAAACCGGGGTATGATAGCTGATTGCTCGGGATGCCATACCACAAAAGGATTTGCGGGTTCGTCCTTTACTATTGAACAGCACAATGCCGGACCTTTTAAGCTGGAAGGAGCTCATCTTGCCACAGCCTGCATTGCCTGCCATAAAAAACAGGACCAATGGAGCTTTAGGAATATAGGGACCCGTTGCGTCGATTGCCACGAGAATATCCACGAAACCTTTATCAGTCAAAAATTTTATCCTGAATCCGGTTGTCAGCATTGCCACAATGAATCGGGGTGGACCAGCATCCGTTTTGATCATTCCCTGACAGGCTTTGATCTGAAGGGGGCACATGCGCAGCAGACTTGCCGGACATGCCATTTCAGGAAAGATGATGCAGGCCGGGAATATCAGAAATTCGCTGATCTTCCTTCCACATGCACGTCTTGTCACCAGGATATCCATTACGGACAGTTTGAAAACAAAGGCGCATCCGATTGCCTGAGATGTCATCAGCCGGAGAGCTGGAAAATATCTAACTTTGATCATAATAAAACGGCCTTCAAGCTTGATGGGAAGCATGAAAAGGTACCTTGCGCGAAATGCCATAAAACAATTTCCGAGAACCAGAAGTCGTTTGTACTTTTTAAAATCAAAGATACGCGATGCGAGCATTGTCATTAATGGTTTTTTTTCTTTCGTTCGCGGTTTGGCTTATGGCTCAGCAAACGGGGACTTCCCCGCATGGCAAGGACTTTAAGATAAGCTGCAGTGAATGTCACAGTTCACAAGGATGGAAGCTGGATAAGACGATCTATTCATTCAACCACAACGCTACCGCCTTCCCTCTGTCGGGACAGCACGAGTCAACCAATTGCAGACTATGTCATTCAACACTGGTTTTCAAGGAAGCCAAAACAGCCTGTGTGGATTGTCATACCGATTTGCATGCACAGACAGTCGGACCGGATTGTGGCCGCTGCCATACCCCGAAATCATGGATTGTAGAGAATATCACGGATATGCATCAACGCAGCCGTTTCCCTCTTCTCGGTCCGCATTATATGGCCGATTGCTTCGCTTGTCATCCATCTGCTTCCCTGTTACGTTTTGATCCGCAAGGAATTGAATGCTATGACTGTCACTTCACTGATTACAATGCTACCACCAAACCCAGCCATGTACAGAGCGGTTACTCAAAAAATTGCACCGACTGCCATCTGGTAACCAGTTTTACGTGGGCAACTTCCAACGTGGATCATTCTTTTTTCCCCCTTACTGCCGGTCATGACATCAACGATTGCAGTCAGTGTCATTCCAATGGCACCTTTTCCGGACTTTCCAAAGAATGCAACACATGCCACATGCCCAATTACACGGCCACCACCAATCCCAATCATCAGGCCGCCAACATCCCCACTTCATGCGGCGACTGTCATACCACCAATCCGGGATGGAAACCGGCCGAGTACCTGGCGCATGACAACCTCTATTTCCCGGTCTATTCCGGAAAACATGTCAATACATGGAATACCTGCATTGATTGTCATACCTCTCCGGGGAATTACCAGGTATACACCTGTACCGATTGCCACGCCCATCTCCAGCCGGACATGGACAGTAAACACAATAACGTTGGGGGATATCTGTATAACAGTGTCGCCTGTTTCGACTGCCATCCCCAAGGCAGTGCTGAAGGGGGTTTTAATCACAATACCTCCATTTTTCCGCTCACAGGCGCTCATACTACCACTCCCTGTGCCAGCTGCCATATAAACGGATACAGCGGTACGCCAACCGCCTGTTCCGATTGCCATATCAACAATTATAACCAAACGACCAATCCGAACCATATTACCCTTAACCTCGCCATCACCTGTGCCACCTGTCATTCAACTGCTCCGGGGTGGAAACCAGCCTCGTTTCCGGATCATAACACCTATTACCCGTTAACGGGTGCGCATGCAACCATTGCCAATGATTGTGCCGCTTGTCATAACGGCAATTATAACAGCACACCGAACACCTGTGCGGGATGTCATCAAAACGATTATAACCAAACCACCAACCCGCCGCATGCATCAGCCCAATTCCCGACCAATTGCGAAATGTGCCATACCCAGACGGCCTGGGACCCATCCACCTTTAATCACGACGGACAATATTTTCCGATCTATTCCGGGAAGCATAATGGTGAATGGTCTCTCTGTTCTGATTGCCATACCAACCCGTCCAACTATAGTGTCTTCAGCTGCATCGATTGCCATGCGCACAATCAGACATCAATGAACGACGCTCACAGCGATGTTCCAGGTTACACATATAATAGTCTGGCCTGCTATCAATGCCATCCTACCGGAAGTGCAGGGGGAGGAATGTTGAAACCAAGGAAAACCCGGCAACAACAGGACCGCAAAGAATGAAAACCCCCGTATTAGCAATTCTGCTTCTCTTATCCGTTGTGACACTCCGGTCTCAGGGAATTCAAGAGCCTGAAGAAGGAACGGTTTCCTATTTGAGTTCACAGAATGTTTATGTTCAGTTCCGGACCACCGCCTCCATTTCTGCAGGTGATACGCTTTATATCCGGCAGGGGGATCAGCTGATCCCGGCACTGAAAGTTACTGCCCTTTCTTCCATTTCATGCGTTTGTGTTCCCATCTCGGACATGAAACCGGTGATATCGGATAAGATCTATCATCAACAAAAACAAACCAGGATACTGCCTCCTATTGCTGAAAAAACCATCCATCAACCCACATCAAAGCCCCTTGAACAGCTTACGGACTCCACGGCACCGGTCACCGTTGAGAAAAAAAAGAACAGTCAATTAATAAACGGTTATTTCTCCATTGCCTCGTATTCCAATTTTTCAAACTCGCCCTCCGATTTTCTGCAACGGATGAAGTATACCCTGTCCCTGAATGTAAGAAACATGGGCAATTCCAATTTGTCTTTTGAAAGCTATCTCTCATTCGTTCAAACCAACAAGAACTGGGACGAGATAAAACGGAATATATTTAACGGTCTGAAAATATACAACCTGTCGCTGGCATACGATTTCAGCAGCCATTATAAATTGTTAATTGGCCGGAAAATAAATCCGCTGATTTCCAATATGGGTGCCGTTGACGGATTGCAGTTTGAAGTCCGGTACCGTCCCATAACGGTTGGGATCCTTGCCGGCTTCAGACCCAATTATTCGGATTATAGCTTCGATCTCAATCTTTTTCAGTTTGGCGGATTCGTTAGCCATGAACAAAGGATAAAAAACGGTTTTTTCCAGACGACCCTGGCATTTATTCAGCAGACCAATTCCGGAAAAACCGACCGCCGGTTTGCCTATCTGCAGCATTCCAATTCGGTCATTAAAAACCTAACCTTTTTCGGATCGCTTGAAGTTGATCTTTTCCGTCTGGTCCCTGATTCTGTGGACAGTACTTATACAAAGAGCAGTGCCCCGAAGCTGTCGAACCTGTATGTGTCGCTGAGTTACCAGGCATTTAAGAAGTTAACCCTGTCGATTTCCTACAGCGCCCGCCAGAATGTGATTTATTATGAAACCAATAAAAATTATCTCGACAAGCTGCTGGATCCGCAAACCTTACAGGGATATTTATTCTCGGTAAATTATCGTCCCGTTAAAAAACTCTCGATCGGTGCTTCTGCGGGATACCGGTTTGAAAAAAAAGATCCCAAACCGTCGATGAACATCAATGGTTTTATAACCTATGACCAGATACCCTGGTTGGGCATTTCAGCTTCTTTTTCATTCACCTGGCTGGAAACCAGTTATCTTAACGGGAAAATATACAGCCTTGGGATCTCACGTGATCTGGTTTCCGGAAAATTATTTGCCGGTTTGACATACCGGTATGTTGATTACGATTTTTCCAATTTTGAATCAACATTGACCCAAAATATCGGCGAGGTCAACCTGACCTGGAGAATTTACAGGAAACTTGCATTTTCGGTTTATTACGAAGGGACCTTCGAGAAACTGAACACTTTTAACCGGATTTATTCCCAGCTGAGCATGGGATTTTAATGTCATTTTTTTTTAACTTGCCACTGTCAGAGTCATTCATTAATTTTATCAGATCCATGAGAGCAAGACATCCTTTCTACCGTTCAGCGGTCATCTTTTTGATGGCCATTTTGACAGGGGCATCCGTTTTTTCCCAGGAAGTCTCCTTTTTTTATATAAACCCTAGTGCAGGATCGGTATACCTTGCCGGAGAAATGAATAACTGGAGCCCGACGGCAACACCGATGCAGCGGGATGTGGCCGGACAATGGTCGGTTACCCTGAACCTGGCCCCGGGGCAATATCTTTATAAGTTTGTGGTTGATGGGAATTATATCAATGACCCCGATCCCAATGCCCTCTTTTCTTCTGACGGGCGGGGGGGCGTCCATTCCTACCGGCTTGTCGGTGAAGGGAATTTTCAATACCACCTTGGGATTCCGCACGGGACTGTTGTATCATACAATTTCCAGTCGGCCTTTCTCATCACAGGCATCGACGTCAATGTTTATCTTCCCCCGGCCCCGTTGACAGATTCCTTACCGATCCTGATCCTGTTACATGGATCGGGTATGGATAAGCAGCAATGGACCGACAACGGATTGATTGCAAATTACATGGATAACCTTCTTGCCAAAGGGATCATCCGGCCGTTCATTATTGCCATGCCATCCTATATGCCTTTCAGTACTAGTGAGGACCTGCCGGGTTTCATGGCCTGGGACTTGCCGGGTTTTCTGAAAACCAATTTTAATGCTTCGAACCATCCCAAAAAGAGCGCATTGGGAGGAATGTCTCTTGGTGGCTGGGTTACTTTATGGGTGGGCGAGAACAATCCCTCCAATTTCGGGTTGCTGATCCCCATCAGTTCTTCCGTCCCCCTTGGCGCCAAAGAGAAAAAAGATCTGGTCAACCTGAAGAGATCGGGGAAGATCTTACTTTACTGTGGCACCGAAGATGCTTTATTGGTGAACAATGAAAGCCTCGCCACCTTCCTGAATGCCCAGGGGATACCCTTCCAGTATTTCAAATCTCCCGGCGGGCATACCTGGCAATACTGGAACAGCATCACACCCGATTTCCTGAAACGAGCTTCGGATTTCTTTTATTCACAACGGTAAGCTTTAGTTGGCGATGGGCCTGCCGTCTGCCGGCCAAATCCCGCCAACTCTCTCTAATGCCTGATCACCCCGTAATGAGCAGTTAAGATGTACTTGATGGAATCAAGGGGTGGTAATTTTTTGATTGAGGCCTCCTGTTCCGGCGTATTCATGTTGAAAACGCTTATGAAGTGCTCAAATTTTCCGTCATGGTAAGCCAGATTGTCGCCAGTGACGAGGTAATCCTTACCAATCAGGTAACAGCAAGAACCAGGGGTATGCCCCGGAGTATGGAATACCTTTACCTTCCATCCATTAAGTGTCAGAGTGTCGTTGTCATTCAGGAGTATATATGGCCCGTATTTCCAGATGGTTCTTAAAAAAAAGAATTTTCCATTCTTGCCGTTGATCATTTGCTCTTCCTCTTTATCCATGTAAATCCGGATATTCTTGAACAAACCCACCGCCCCGATGTGATCGCCATCGGTATGGGTCAGCAGCAGGGTATTGACCTGATCAGGATTAATTCCGAGCTTTTCGAGTTCAGCTTGAACTGTTTGTTCACTGTTGCCGGCATCCACCATCAGGTAACCGTTTTCTCCTTTAAAAAGAAAGGCATTCACAAATCGGTCCTTGATGCAGGATACAGAATCGTTGACTATTGAGGTTTCAGCAGGCTTCATATTCCGTGTTCCAAGGTAGAACCTCAGGAAGAGACCGGCAGAAATAAGGATCAGGATTCCGGCAATGATGGCCAGTGCGATTAAGGAGCGCTTGACAGGTTTTTTCATTATACAGGGTTTTACCAGGTAAAAATAAGATTATAAATCCAATATAACCAAATTTCGTATGTTTGTCCGGTCTGTACATCTTCCCGGGAAATGGAGAAGGAGAATGCAATCGCTTTTATTCCGACCAGCAAGACTGATTTTGAGATCCTCTTCAGGACCTATTACAGTTCCCTGTGTGCGTATGCCAATAATTTCCTGAAGGATCCCGATACCTCGGAGGAAGTGGTTCAGGAAATCATGTTTAAGCTCTGGGTAAACCGCAAATCTCTTTCTGTTACCACATCGCTTCAGGGCTACCTGTTCCGAGCCGTGAGGAACGGATGCCTTAACGTGCTCAAACACAACGGTGTCGTTGCAGAATACAAATCCATAAAGGAGGTGGAACTGGAGCTTGACCAGCATTCAGCCGGAGAGCCCATGATCATGACCGAGCTTCAGCAAAAGATCCGGCAGGCAATCGACCACCTGCCCCTGGAACGGCGCAAGGTGTTCGTCATGAGCCGGTATGACGGACTTACCTACAGGGAAATAGCGGAAAAGCTGAATATTTCGGTTAAAACCGTGGAGAACCAGATAGGCAAGGCCCTGAAGACCCTGAAGGAAGAATTAGCGGAATACTTGCCATTGGTGATATTGTTATTCTTTGATTTTTAAAAACTATTAAGAATTTACGAATAATCCGATTGACGAATGACGATTGAAATCGTAAATCAGAAATAGAAAACTGAATGGGGGTAGAACGGGAAATGATTGTCATCAGGATATAACAGGATGAAAAACGGATCAAATATCGAAGAACATTTACTCTTACAATACCTTCTCCGGCAGACCAGTGCAGAGGACAACACACGGATCGAAGCATGGTTGATGGAAAACAAGGGTAACCGGTTACTACTTGACCGGCTGGAAACCCTTTGGGCTGAAGCGGGAAAACTGACTCCCTCCCCGGTAGCCGTCGATACGGATGCTGCATGGCAACGGTTCTCAGCCCTGATCGATCGGCAGGAGAAAGGAGATTCCCGGCCGATAGCACGATTCCCTGTCACCATGCACTACCTCCGGTATGCCATGGTTGCAGCTGCTGTACTGGTTTTACTTATCGGCATTTTCGCCGTTTATCGTTTTGCCGCCAAACCTGCGCAACAACTGGAAATGGTTGCCGGAATGACCCTGCTCACCGATACATTGCCCGATGGTTCGCCGGTTGCCCTCCGTGCCGGTTCCAGGCTTACCTTCCCAGATCAGTTTGATAAGCGGTTCCGTGAGGTACGGCTTACCGGTGAAGCTTTTTTTAAGGTTCGGCCTGATCGCGATCAGCCTTTCATTGTTGTGGCCGGTAAAGCAATCATCCGCGTCGTCGGCACGGCCTTTGACGTAAAAGCTTTTCCCGGCCGGGATATTACCGTTGCGGTAGAAGAAGGGATGGTTCAACTTTTTACGATTGATCCCGTCAGCGGTGACACAGCTTCCATCCTGCTGGAGGAGGGAATGAAAGGGTACCTCCCGGCCGGGAAAATGATCCCGGTCAGGATTGATTCGCACAATCCCGATGAACTTTTCTGGCTTGATCACCAACTGGTCTTCAGGGAAACCGATCTGGCTTTAGTCATTGATATCCTGGAGCGGAATTACAAGGTCAGGATCCGGGTCAGTGACCCACGGATAAACCATTGCCGGCTGACTGCCACCTTTACAGACGAGCCTATCGATCGGATCATGAACGTGGTTGCCGCATCCTTTAACCTTGAACTGAACATTGAAAATCGAAACTATTTGCTCCAGGGAACCGGTTGTTCGCGTGAAAACCAATAGAACCTTTGCAATACTTCCTTTACTCCTTCTGGTAACCCTTAATGTTGCCGGACAAAGCAGCCTTCTTAACCGGAAGATCTCAGTCCAGCTAAAGCAGGTTCCGCTGAATGATGCTTTGGACAAGATCGGAAAGGCAGGCGGTTTCAGCTTTTCTTATGATGCGGATATCATCCGGGGTAACAGGCCGGTTACTATCCAAACCAGGGACACAAAGGTTGAAAAAGTGCTGGATGACCTGTTTAACGACGAAATCTGTCCAAAACAAGTAGGCACCCACGTGGTCCTGATCCCAAATCCAAAAGAACCATCCAAACCAATTCAAAAAAAGGAATTTATTGTTTCAGGGACAATCCGGGACGCCGGAACACAGTTGGTACTGGATCATGTAACCATTTATGACGTAAATACCCGGATCACTGCCATTTCGGATACCCTGGGAAATTACCGGCTTATCTTACAAGGAAAGGAAGGAATAACAGGGATTAACTACTCACGGATAGGATATCATGATACCGTCCTACTTGTCACCATCCAGGAGAACAAGCCGATTGATATCCTGCTAAAACCTATCCAATCTGATATCCGGAAGATGACCGGGCGGGAAGCGCTCCTAAGTTCACATGATCAGGATACTCTCATATTGCTGCATCTTCCGGTCACCGAAGTGGAACAGATCAGACTGGTAAAATGGTTTGTTCCCCGAAAATCACGTGAAACTGCGAGGAACCTTGAGATTTATGGAACAAGACCATTCCAGGCTTCTCTGGTTCCTTACATCGGGACAAATGGCAGGACCAGCGGTTCAGTGGCTAATGCGGTCTCATTGAACCTGCTGGCAGGGTACTCCAGGGAAACAAATGGATTCGAACTTGGCGGATTGATGAATATCAATCGACATCGTATGAAAGGATTTCAACTGGCCGGTCTTGGGAATATCGTCGGAAGGAGTGTCAGCGGTTTCCAACTTGCGGGGCTCTTCAATATCAACCTGGGACCGGTCCGCGGATTCCAGCTGGCAGGCCTTGTGAACTGGCTTTCGGATACCATGAAAGGCATGCAACTTGCCGGTTTGTGTAATATAACCCGCGGGAAGATGCGTGGTTTTGAACTGGCCGGACTTTTCAATGTGACCACCCACCATGTGGATGGATGGCAAATTGCCGGTCTGGGTAATATAGGTTTGCATGAAGTAAACAAGGTGCAGATAAGCGGTTTGGTCAATTATGGCCTCGAAAACTGGGGATTCCAGCTCAGCGGATTGTTGAATATTTCGAAAAAGGATAACCGGGGTGCTCAGATCGCCGGGTTGCTGAATTATACAAAAACATTGAACGGTTTTCAGCTGGCTGTTTTTAATGTTGTCAATACAGTCGAATCGGGCGTCCCAGTTGGCTTTTTCAGTTATGTTAACCATGGAGGATATTACAAATTCGAAATTTCAGCCGACGAGGTTTTCTATGTCAATCTTTCTTTCCGGGCAGGCACGCGCCATTTTTATAATATCTTCAAAATAGGTGCCGGTGACACCTGGATGATGAACTTTACCTACGGATTTGGTACCGCTTTCAACATCAGCAACAGATTCACCATGTGTCTGGATCTGACCACCGGTGTCGTCGCATCAACCACAACAGGACTTAAATATCATGGATTACTGGGAAAACTGTTTCCCACTTTCGATATCCGGCTGGCCAAACGGCTTGTGCTCTTCTTTGGTCCCACTGCAAATATTTATTGGTTCAATACCGGCAATACCATCAAACCCGATGGAATTGCCCCATATACCCTATACGACCAGACCTTTACCACCGGTCCCCACAGGATCCAGATCTGGGCAGGTGGGATCGTGGGGATTAAAGTTTTCTGATCCTTTTCTCCATCCTCAAAAAAAATTCTTTCACTGATAGGGGTATCTGTTCACCGGATTGTCATTCTGTTGATAAACCTTTAAAAAGACATCTCAAATGAAGATGAAAAGAATGTTTACCCTGACTTCAATCATGCTATTAGTAGCTCATTGCCTTCCTGCACAGGAGAAAGATTCCCTGAAAACCCGCGCGGTCCAGTTCAGCTTCATCACCCCGGTTGGGACAAATGGTCTCTCTTCATGGGACATGATCAACAACTTCTCCATTAATCTGCTCGCGGGATATGCCGGTGGAGTGAACGGCGCGGAGTTCTCGGGACTGTTCAGCCTTATCAGGACCCGGATGCAGGGAGCCCAGTTTAGCGGTCTCGGTAATGTTGTTTTGGGAAAGACCCGGGGTGTTCAATTTTCCGGATTATTCAATATCAATCTGAAAAATGTTACAGCCTCGCAATTTGCCGGACTTTGCAATATTGCCACCGGGCAGGTGAAGGGATTGCAGTGTTCGGGATTTGCCAGTGTTGTCACCGATACCCTGACCGGCATGCAGCTTTCGGGTTTTATCAACATTGCAGCAAAGGAATCAAAGGGATTGCAGATCTCAGGCTTCATGAATTACAATGACGGAGGAAAAGTCACCCAGATCACCGGTTTTGCGAATGTTTCAACAAAAAAGACAAAGGGCATGCAGTTGGCCGGCTTCTTCAATTATGCAGGAAAATTTAAAGGAGTCCAGATCGCCCCGTTCAACTATATCGACTCTCTGGAAAAGGGTGTTCCGGTTGGATTTCTGAGCTTTGTTCGGAACGGATACCGGACCGTTGAGTTCAGTATGACCGAAACGATGTATGGAGTGGTCAGTTTTAAAACGGGAATACGTCAGTTTTATAATATTGTGTCGACAGGAATTGGTTATCGTAATAACAAGATCCTCTGGGGATGGGGATATGGTCTTGGCGGTATGATACCCCTGTCAGAGAAATGGAGTCTTTCCATCGAAGGTTTGTGTTACCAGATGAACGAAGGAACATGGTTCACCGACCGGCTGAACCTGCTGAATAAAATAAATATCACCGCTTCATGGAAGATCGGAAAACATCTCGAGGTGTTCGGGGGGCTCTCCTGGAATGTAACGGTATCGGATATCACCGATGAATACGGGAGCAGGGTTGAATCCCATATTGCTCCCTGGTCGGTGTTTGATGAGATTTATGATGATCATCTTCTCGTTAAAATGTATCCCGGGATCACAGCCGGTGTTAGATTATAAAGGTCAGGGTTTTTAAATACCAGTTAACAGCAATAATTTAAAATCTGAAGCTATGAGAACAAAATCAATGATTTTACTTGCAATCACCTTAATGGGTTTGATCGGATTAAGCTCCTGTGAGAAGATCAACGGGAAAGGTGAAGTTGTCACAGAATACCGGACGGTAACCGGATTTGCAGGGATTGACCTGGCCATCGATGGAAAGGTTTATTATACCCAGGGTCCGGATTACAGTCTGATGGTGGAAGCTCAGGAGAACCTAATGCGTTATATTCAGACTTTTGTGGATGACGGCCGGCTGGTCATTCGGGAAAAACCCGGAATGTCCCTTGGGAAGCATGAACCGATCATCTTCAGGATCACCGCCCCCTCCGTGTCGGGCATCTGGATCAGCGGGTCCGGGAATTTCTATGTCCTGAATACCTGGACAGGTGAAAATCTTGAAGCAGGGATATCGGGCAGCGGCAAGATCAGCATTACATCCCTCGATACCCGCTCGATACAGGTACGGATCAGTGGTTCCGGTGATCTGACTGTTTCCGGCGGTTTTGCCGATAGCGAGCATCTGCAGATCAGCGGAAGCGGCAATGTAGATCTGAGACAAGTCATTTCGATTTATACTTCGGCGACGATCAGCGGATCGGGTGACATTTATACCCAGGTCAGCGATCTTCTGGATGCCACCATCGCGGGAAGCGGCAGCATTTATTATCTGGGACAACCTGTCATCAAGGCTCATATTTCAGGATCGGGCAAAGTTGTAAAATTATAATATCATTAAGATTTCCGTACTCAAACCATGCAAAAACCTCTGATCATTTTACTGGGATGTTTTTTTTCTTTTTATGCTGGAATCCTGCAATCCCAAACTCCTACCCAGACCATCCGTGGTAAGGTGACCGATACCGATACGAAAACGGGGTTGCCTGGCGCCAACGTCGTCATTGTCAACTCTGATCCTTTACTCGGTACCACCACCGCTGCCGACGGGAGTTTCAGGATTGACAGGGTCCCAGTAGGACGCCATTCCATCCAGATAAGCTATATGGGATACAAACCTTCGGTGTTGCCGGAGATCCTCGTAAGCTCAGGGAAAGAGAGCGTCATCAATGCCGAGCTTGAAGAGATGGTTTATACCACAAAGGAGGTTGAGATCAGGGCGACAGTCGAGAAGGATAAGGCCATCAACCCGATGGCACTGATCAGCGCCCGTTCCTTCAACGTGGAAGAAAGCCGCCGCTATGCCGGATCGGCCGACGATCCGATGCGGGCAGTCTCCAATTTTGCCGGCGTCGCCTCCAGCGCCGATGTGAACTCCAACCAGATCGTCATCCGCGGAAACTCCCCGAAGGGATTGCTCTGGCGTGTTGACGGGGTGGATGTCCCGAATCCCAATCATTACGCCTATGTCGGAAATTCAGGTGGCGGACTGACCATGTTCAGCAGCCAGGTGCTGGCCAATTCCGATTTTTACACGGCAGCCTTTCCTGCTCAGTTCGGGAATGCCCTCTCCGGAGTGTTCGACATGCGGTTCCGCAACGGGAACAACGCCCACCATGAGTTTGCCTTTCAGGTCGGGATCCAGGGACTGGATGTATCGGCAGAAGGACCTTTCAGCAAAGAGCGCGGCTCCTCCTACCTGTTCAACTACCGCTATTCCATCCTAGCATTCCTACAGCTCATCGACCCCACCATGAAAAACAAGATCCCGCAATACCAGGATCTCTCATTCAAGATCAACCTCCCGACCCGGACAGCCGGAACTTTCTCCCTCTTCGGGATCGGGGGGATCTCAAGGTCGCAATATGTTCCTGAAGAGGATTCGACCCAATGGAAAACGCTGGAGGACCGCACACAGTCGCTCCTGAACAACAACATGGGAGCCATCGCCCTATCGCATCTGATCAATCTCTCCAGGAAGGTCTTTATCAGGTCCTATCTTTCGGCTTCGTACAACGATATCAGGTACGACAATAACCTCATGAACACAGCCTATGAGCTGGTTCCGCAGGAAATGGTCTGGCACCAGAATTTCCGTTTCAGCGGGAGCATGATGGTCAATACCAAATTCGGACCAAGACACACCAACCGTACCGGTTTCCTGTATACCAGCATGTTTTACAATATCGATATCAGTGCGGTCAATCCTGTTTCCGGCCTTTTCGAACAGATGGACAAAGGGAAGGGGAACACCGATATGATCCAGGCATACTCTGAATCAAAGATCGATATTACCAACAATCTGTACCTGAGTGCCGGACTCCACTTCCAGTATTTCGTCCTTAACAGCAATTATTCACTGGAGCCCCGCGTGGCCGTGAAATGGCAGTTTGCACCGAAGCACGCGCTGAGCATCGGTTATGGGAAGCACGCTCAATCGGAAGATGTCGGTGTTTACCTTTCGGAAACGGTGGTCAACAATGAAACAAAGGTTCAGCCCAACAAGGGGCTCGATTTCAGCAGGGCGCATCATTTTGTCCTGGGTTATGATTATTCGGTCATGCCGGATATGCGCATCAAGGTCGAGACGTACTACCAGTACCTTTACAGTATTCCTGTCGTGCCGGGGAATTACTACTCCCTCATCAACAGCAGCGGGGGATATTACAACGATACGCTAGTAAATGGCGGAACAGGGAGGAATACCGGGATCGATCTGACCTTTGAGAAGTTCCTCACGCGGCAATACTACTTACTGGCAACGGTTTCCGTATATGATTCAAGATATAAGGGCGGGGATGGCGTGGAGCGGAACACCCGGTTCAATGGTCATTATGTCGTCAACATGCTGGGCGGTAAGGAGTGGACTATCCGTAAAAAGAACATACTTGGGGTGAACCTTAAGGCCACGCTGACAGGAGGAGAATACTATGTTCCGATCGATCTGCAGAAGTCGATCGAACAGCACCGCCAGGTTCTCGACGATGCCAACGCTTATCAATCCAAACTTCCCGACTTCTATTATCTGGATCTGACGATTACCTACCGGACCAATCACCGTAAATATTCTGGCATCTGGGCGCTGCAGATCAAGAACCTGTTGAACCAGCGTCCCGAAACCGGATTTGTATATAATGATTTTAATAAGACCATCGAACCGGTACGTTCCATGGGCATCCTGCCCTTCATCAGCTACAAAATTGAGTTCTGACCTTACAGGCAGGAAGGAAAATAGAAAACTCAGAAGAGAGACAGTCGATTAAGGTAGTTCGCGGTATTCATCCTCGGCAGTGATCAAGATGCCAGGGGCATCTTTCCGGGGACAAACATATTCACAGATCCCGCACCCCGTGCACCGGTCGGGATCCACATAAATTTGTTTGACCACCAACCGCTTCCCTTGGTAATTCCAGGTTTCAGTCTCCCGGAAGAGAATTGCCTTGCCGGGGACCGGGCAGCGCTCCTCACAGGCTGAACAGTTGAACCCATCGGAATAGGTATAACATCGGTCCTTATCAATGACGGCGATCCCGATCCTGAACTGCTGTTTATGTTTCAGCGTCAGCTTTCCGATGGCGCCGGAAGGACAAACTTGTGTGCATCTGTTGCAATCCCAGGAACAATATCCGGCTTGTGCATTGACGACGGGAGTCCACAGCCCTTCGACTCCTGCCTGAAGCATGGCCGGTTGAATAAATCCTGTCGGGCAGGCATGGATACATTGTCCGCAGCGTTCACAACGGTCGAGAAAGCCAGACTCTTTGATGGCTCCCGGGGGACGCAAAAAGCTCCGACGGGCATTGGGTTTAGCGGATAGTGAGGTCCTGGGCAACACCGCCGCTGCTGCCCCAAGAGCCAGGGCGCCGATGAAACTTCTCCGGCCGGGACTTACCGCTGTGACCGTTGCTTTTTCCGGGAGGTCGAATTTCACCTGAACCGCTTCCGACGGACAATCTGCAACACAATTAAAACAGACAAGGCACTCAGACTTCAGGAATTTCTCCCCGGCATTACCGGAAAAGGTACAGCGATCCCCACATTTCAGGCAGGAATTACAACCTTCCCCGCTTTTCAGGCGGAACATGCCGAAGCGTGAGACCAGGCCATATAAAGCTCCGAGAGGGCAAATAACGTTACAGAAAAACCTGGTTTTAAATGCATTCAGGGCAAGAATTAGGATAAACAAACCCCCGATCAGGAAGGGCTGAACAGTAACATGACCATGATCGAATAACGGGGTAAAAGTTGAAAGACTTCTGGAAAGTAGGGAAAACGGATCCGCCCAAGATGCAAGGTTGGTTCCAGCTACTGCCGCAACGATCACGGCTGCAAGGACCAGATACTTAAAACGGAGGAAACGGAGATCCGGTCCTGTCGCGTTCCGGGCTGATCTTCCCGAGATCCATGAAAAAAACTGCAGGATCGACCCCAGCGGACAGATCCATCCGCAGAAGAATCGTCCGAGCACCAGGGTCAGAAAAAGCGGGATAAGGGATAAGAGGAACAGGTAAATAATGCTTTTTGTCAGAATCAGGCTGTTGATCAGCAGCAGCGGATCTATATAGAAAAAAACCCGGGACGGGGAGGATATTTCTTTTTCGGGTGAAAGGGGCAAGAAAAACAAGAACAGGAATAACAGGGTAAATAACCCTTGTGATCCGATCCGGAGATATTGAATGGTCTTTCCGGTTTTCTTATTCATTTTGTTTCAGGTTGTCAGGAGAATTCTTCTATCTGCTTAAGCGTTTAAATGCATTTCATACCGGTTGCATATTTGCCATGACCAGCCTGAGGTTCCTGGAAAAATAGGCCAGATCTTCGGCAGATGGGAATGGTTTCAGTTTTTGGATGATTTTCTTATGAAACTCCTTATCTTTTCCCTGGTTGAGGACAAAATCGGTTTCCTCTTCATCAAGCTCGGCAATTTTTTCAATGTTTTTGATCCCATCGGCGTTGGCCGGACAATCGTACTGGCATTTGAGACATCCGACCAATGCGTTGTGCGCGTTGGGCTTGATCCAGTCCGGGAGCGGATCGGGGAGCTCATTATACAGGGTGACACAATGGCCGACATCGATCACAAAACTGGAATCACGGATGCATTGTGTCGGACATTCCTTCTTGCAGATGGAACAACCTTTGCATTCCCTGAGCGTTCTGAGAGGACCCCAGTTATCTTCCAGCACTTTGTCCGTGTACAGACCAATCAACATGTGGAAACTGCCATAACCATCCACGTAAGTGATATTGTTTTTCCCGTATTTGGCCAGACCGCTTTTCACCGACAGTGTCTTCAATGGCATACGGATCCTGCCTTTGAGCTTCTTCGACGGGTCGCAGATGATATCTTTCCGGATGCGTGCTTTGATCATATCTCCGGTCAAACCATCATCAGTATAACCGGTCGGGATCCTGACATCATATTTTTTTCCATGGTGATGAAAGATGATGGATTGAAGCTTCTGAGGGATTGAGATAATGATGAAGGATCTGGCCCCGATCATGATTGCCCTTGGATCGAAGTTAAATCCGCCGATATAACTTTGAAAGGTTTTGTTGACGCTTAAGTTTCCATCTTTCTTAAGCTTTTCAAACCAGGCTTTCACCTCTGCGAGATGTTCCACCGAAAAGGTCCTGTACTGGTATTTGAAATCCGGTGACCGCCCTTCCCGGACGATCTTGCTTGCCCCGGCAAAAAGATTTGTCCGGGCCAGGGAAAGAGCAGCGCCGGTCAATATCAACATTTTAAAAAAATCCCGCCGGGTTTGTCCTGATGGATTTTTGTCTTCCTGCATCGGATATATCCTTGAAAAAAATACAGCCAAATCTACGGTTCAATATTCCGGAACCGAAGCACATTGTTTCCGCTTCCTGAACCTTGAAAAAAGGTTTTTACGTTATAATAATACGTTGATTGATCTGAACCGGAAAATCTGTTCTGTGAAACCGGTAGAATGACGGGTAAACGGCCATGGTTGCCTTTCATTCGATGTAATAACCCCTTCCTTTTTACAAAAATAAGGAAATCCTTTGCCAAACAAAACAATCTGTCAGGGCCGGTGGTAAATGTTGGCTGAATTCCGGTATCCCGGGAGGTCAAGGTACCAGTCGGGATAAAGTGCACCGGATGATTCGGCCCATGAGGCAAACATCAGATATGCCGAAGTGATCTCTTTTGTTTCGTAGGTGTAGCTGTAGCTGGAAGCGATCCGGATAACCCACGGCAGGTTGTTTGCGGTTTTATAGTATTTTCCCGAAGCGGGATCGGAATCATCCTGTGCTGTGTGGAAATAGGCATAGTTAGCCAGGCTGGTTGGCGGATAATCGGGCAGGTGTACCTCTTTCCCGCGATCCATGTTGACGATCAGGAATGGGTTGAAATCGATCAGACCGGTTTCATCGATTGTATATTTATTCGGGGTAAAAACCATATTGATGATCATTGTGTCGGGTTCGACGTAAGGTGCTCCGGGTTCGGTATTAACAAAAGAACCCGATGGAGACTGCATGATCTTATTCACATTGTCGAAAGCGATGACGGTGATCTTTTCCTGATTGGCTTCTGTGCCATTTGAATTCAGGGTTATAAAGCTTTCGAGTAGTCTGAACCCTTCCACCTGGATATCGGCCTGCTGAAGGGCACTCCCCGGCAGCTGGAAACCGAAACCATTACTTTGCGAGGCTCCGACGGCCCGGATGACAAAAGCGCCGGTTATTTCTGTGACTTTGTTTGATGCGCCGGTGACGGCCTTGAACCGGTAATCGACCACGAGGTCGTTTAAATCATAATCCCCCTTGCCCGGCCAGAGATCTTCAAATACCAGTGTGGAAAACCCGGTGGCAGGAAAAGAGTTGTTGAAAGCCCTTGCCGGATCATGCGGGTAGCTGTCTTCCGTATCGGGCACGCCATCCCCGTCCGCATCGGGAGCACTGCCCTGTTCGTTGTAATTGGCCTGGATCTCGGTCTGGCTGAGTGCTTTACCAAAGATCTTTACCTCGTCGATCAAGCCTTTAAAAAACTTCTGTGCCGCGTTGTCGGAACCTATTGAAACATCACGGGTGTTAACTTTGAGCTTGCCTGTCACTGCTTTGCTATTCCTGAGCTGGCCGTTCACATAAAGGCTCAAGGTGGTTCCGTCATAGGTCAAAGAAATATGGTACCATTCGTTTAGGATCGGAACACCGCCGCCCCATTCAAGTGTCTGGCTGGTATTGTTCTCGAGCCGGATGCCGACCTGCCAGCCGTTCCATTTATCCTGGCCGATACCGTGACCATCCCAGTCGCCTTTCTGAAAGAGTTTGGCTGACTTATTTTCTTCCGTCTTTGCCCACACCATCATGGTGATAGCGTTAACGGGGTTTAACTTCGAAGCATTGGGAACCTTAACATTGTTGCTTGTACCATTGAAATGCAGGCAGCTTCCTGAATATCCCGGACTCCAGGTGGCGCCGGTTATGGTTCCGTTGTTTCCTCCCACGCCATCGGTAGCTGTGGTTCCGCCGTTCTCATTAAGGTTCCAGTAAGAAATCAGATCAGAAGCTCCGTTCCCGGGATTGGGAGTCGTGCTGTAGATCTGACCGATCTCAGCTTCCGTAAGAGCCCGGTCATACAACAATACCTCATCGATCGTGCCTTTGAATGGGTTGATGGTATTCTGGTTGCCGATATAGACATCCGAAGTCGATGTTTTCAGAGTTCCTGTATTGGTGTTGCTGATCTTAAGCACACCGTCAACATAGATTTTCATCACAGCGCCATCGTAGGTTGCAGCAACATGGTGCCAGTCGGTATCCAGAATCCGGTCGGTCCAGTTGACCACAATACTATGCCAGTCGGGTGTATAGATTGAAAAGGAAACCCTGCCTTGTGCATCCATTTTAACGATGTATTTAACATTCTGGTAGATGAATGTTCCGTCGGAACCTGCCTGGTTCAGTTTGAACCATAGAGAAAAGCTGATCTGATTGCCTATCAGATTGATCCCGCTGTTATTGGGAATCTGGACATGCCCTGAAACTCCGTCAAAGGCGAGGGCGCTTCCATGGATCCCGGAGACCCATGTGGCCCCGTAAACCGTCCCGTCATGCTGTCCCTGAATGTCGTAAGCGGTGCTACCGGAACTCTCGTCGAAATGCCAGCCGGCAATCAGTCCTTCCGGTGAAAACTGCAATAAAAAGCCATTTGAATCACTTTTCAAACCGGCTTTTGTTCCTCCCAGGGTTACATTGACCGTATTTCCTGTGATCAGGACCGGCTCCCCATTGACCAGTACTTTCTGAATGTATGCGGGTAGGTTGATCTTTACAGAATAAACATCGGTGAGCAGGTAATAAAATCCTTTGTGAAAGCAGATCGTTCCATCTTCTGAAGTAATGCTGATAACACAGGAATTGCCAGCCGCGATCAAAAATTCAATATCCCGGCTGGTCTCCCACGAAAATCCCGCAGATACCTTCAAATCTTCCATCTGACGTATAGCCGGAATATCGGTGTTATTCTTCCGGCAGCTGCCGAACAGGATCAGCAGCCCAGAAATAATAAACAGAATAGCTTTACCTTTCATCTCAATCCCCTATTTTTACCAAAGATACAACAGCCGGATGGTCATTGCAAACGCCAATTCGTATGTGTCGGTAAAAGACTTGTCTGTGTATTGAGATGTGCTTGTTGAATCCCCGCGAGCGAATTCCCCGTAGCTTGCTGCGAGGTTCTTCAATTCAAACGCTACGCATACTTCCTGACAAAATCCGCATAGGCGTTCTCGATCCCCTCACGGAGCTGAATGGTTGGGGTAAAACCGAGGGAAGTCAGCAACGAAACATCCAGGAGTTTCCGGGGAGTGCCATCAGGTTTGGTATGATCAAAAATCATATTGCCTTCATAACCCACTACTTCGCGGATAAGGTCAGCAAGATCCTTGATACTGATATCTTTACCCCATCCGATGTTGATAAACTGATTGCCGGAGTAAGTCTCCATCAGGAATACCGCGGCCGCTGCCAGGTCGTCCACATGCATAAATTCACGCAAGGGTTTGCCTGTCCCCCATATCGTAACATTCGGAGCGCCCGACATTCTGGCTTCATGGAATTTTCTGATCAGGGCAGGTAATACATGTGAGTTTTCCAGATCGTAATTGTCATTCGGTCCATAAAGGTTGGTGGGCATTATGGAAATATAGTCGGTACCGTACTGGAGGTTGTAGTTTTCGCACATTTTCAGGCCGGCGATCTTTGCGATAGCATAGGGTTCATTGGTATATTCAAGGGCACCGGTCAGAAGATATTCTTCTTTGATGGGTTGAGGCGCATTTTTAGGATAGATGCATGAACTACCCAGAAACAGCAACTTTTTTACCTGGGAAAGGTAAGATGTATGAATCACATTGTTTTGAATAACAAGATTCTCATAGATAAAATTTGCGCGAAAGGTGTTATTTGCCATGATTCCCCCGACCCTAGCAGCCGCATAAAAGACATAATCGGGTTCTTCTTCTGAAAATAACGCCGAGCAGGCAGAGGGATCCAGGAGTTCAACCCTGCGATAATGGACACCTTTCAGTTTTTCCGGGACATTCCGGTGGTAAGTGCCTACAATATTTTCATATCCCTGCTTCAGGATATTGCGCATAATAGCGCTGCCAACCATACCCGCGGCACCAACAATGAGAATCTTATCTTGTTTGTTCATAGTTTATCTTCAATGCAATCCTGCGAAATTTTTATAAAAATAAAACATCTTTTTAAATTTCCGGTCAATTTCTGAATAATTCCTGCACAGGGAAGTCCTTATCAATAACCGGAGCTTTAAATCCCAAACATGACCAACCATCCGTCATTCATCGACCTCCATCCGTCATTCACCGAGATTTATTTCAATAAATAGCCGGGTAGAACTATTTTTGCCGCAGTTTTAAAAAATCATTTTCTTTGTTCGGATGTTTTGAAGACCCCACCCCCTGCCCCCTCCCCTGGAGGGGAGGGGGCAAATCAATTTAATTCCAGATGAAACTCAGAGACCTTTTAACCGTTTTGTTGTTTTCGTTTTCGACGGCACTTTCATCTGCCCAGGCTCCACTGGAACAAGTGATCAGCCTCAAGGAGTGCCTCAGGCTTTCCATCGAAAACAGTCCGCGTTTGAAGATCAACGCACTGGAGCAGATCAAGCTCCAATACCTCTATCGCGAAACAGTCGGGATAGGGCTGCCGCATATCAATATTTACGGTGCATTCGATGATTATGTGAACCTGCCGACCCAGCTCATACCGGGTGAATTCTTCGGAAGACCCGGAGAGATGATCCCGGTACAGTTTGGAACCACGTATAATCTTTCCGGTTCCTTCGACGCCAGCCAGCTCATCTATGATCAGACCTACCTGGTCGGTCTCAGGATGGCAAAGCTGGTACTGGAGCAAAACCGTCTTGAATCGGAACGCGTGAAAACGGAGCTGGTCTTCGAGGTCGCCCAGTCGTATTATTACGCTCAGATCACCCTCAAGCAAATCAGAAACCAGCAGGAAAACCTGAAGAAAATGGAGAAAGCTGAACAGATCGCCCGCAGCCAGTACGAGAACGGGCTGATCAGGAAGGTCGACGTCGACCGGATCGTGGTCAATGAGCTGAACATCCGGACAGCCATCGACCGCCTGCAGGTAGCCTATGAACAGCAATTGAACATGCAGCGCTATTTTATGGGACTTGATTTTAACCAACCCATCGTCTTCTCCGATACGATCATGGCTGCCGGCCTTGATCTCACCGCAAAGCCAGATCTTTCCGGACATATCGATATCCGGATGATCGAAAAGCAGAAACAGCTTGCCGTGACCAATATCCGGCTGAATCAATCGGAATTTATCCCTGCTATGAACCTGATCGCATCGGTGAACTACCTAAACCAGAGCAACACCTATTATGTTTTCGGCAAGCCAACCGACTGGTTCAATACAAGCCTCGTAGGGGTCAGAATCAACGTGCCGGTCTTCAACGGATTACAGAAACGGAACAAAGTCCGCCGATCAAAGGTCGAACTCGATCAGCTGAAAGTTAACGAGGACAACACTTACCGGATCCTTACCGTGACGTCGAAGGATGCCGCCAACCGGCTGGTAACAGCCATCAGCGATGAACAACGGCAACGGGAAAACATGCGGCTTGCCGAGCGGGTTTATAATATATCTCAGGAGCAATATCAGAAAGGGGTAATATACCTGACCGACCTCCTGAATGCGGAGTCGGGGCTGAGTGATGCGCAGACCAACCATTCGCTTGCACTGGTTCAAATGAAGATCGCGGAGCTGGAATACCGCAAGGCAAACGGAACGCTGATGGATATAATTGAGAATTGACAATTGATAATTACCCCTCCCCAACCCCTACTCTTTAGGAGAGGGGCAGGGAGTGGGGTCATCAACACTTTTAAAAATGAAAAGAAATTTAATTATTACCTTGATCATCGTAGCCCTGGTCGGGGCATGTACGGTGACTTTATTTTATAACAAGAAGAAAATCGACGCCAAATCCCGGATGGACGGAAATCTGAAAAGTATCCCGGTGTTTGTGGCCGAGATCAAAAAGACACGGGTTAGCGGAAATTTTGAATCGAACGGATCATTCATGGCCATCCATGAACTTATCCTGATGTCGGAAGGAACCGGCAAGGTGGTTGATCTGCGCTTCAATACCGGCGATATTGTTCAGGCCGGGAACGTGCTGGCCCAGCTTGACGATGAACTTATCCGGAGCCAGCTTTCACTGGCTGAAGCAGCCCAGATTAAATCATGCAATGATCTGAAAAAATACATAGACCTGCTGGCCGATGATGCCATATCAACCCAGCAGGTCGAAGATGCCCGGCTGGGACTGAAAAAGGCGGAGACGGATGTGACCGCTTTGCGGAAGCAGCTCGATTATGCCTCCATCAAGGCCCCGATCCAGGGAACGGTCACCAGACGATTCATCGAAAAGGGTTCATTGGTCATGCCGGGAACCCCGGTCGCTGAAATTGTCGACGTAAGCAGGCTAAAATTCATCGCCAATGTGGCTGAAATTGAAGCCGTTCTGATCAACCCAGGACAAAAACTAATTCTGATCTCTTCTCTCTTCCCCGGTATTACCTATCAGGGAAGGGTGATCTCTGTAGGGGTGAAGGCCGACGACGCCAAACGTTTCCCGGTAGAGATCGAGCTGGTCAACGATCCGAAACATCCTCTGAAAGCAGGGATGTTCGGGAGCGCTATTTTCAGTTTTGGTTCCGAGCGGGAGACCCTGATGATCCCCCGTCACGCCATTGTCGGCAGCATTAAGAATCCCAGTGTTTATGTCGTGGAGGGGGATAAGGCCATCCTGAGGAATATCCGGATCGGTACGGCGACCGACCAGAATGTTGAGATCCTTGACGGGTTGAAGGAAGGAGAACGGGTAGTCACCTCAGGACAGATCAACCTCGATAATAATTCAACGGTAACGATTGTCAATAATAAAAAATAGCTTTTACCATGAACATTGCTGAAATTTCGATCAAACGACCGACACTGATCGTTGTGATCTTCGCCGTGCTCACGTTTCTCGGCGTGGTGAGCTATTTTTCACTGAACTACGAACTGCTGCCAAAATATTCCGAGCCCGTGCTGGTCATTGTGACCTCCTATCCGGGTGCTTCCCCGGGTGAAGTGGAGAATTCGGTGACCAAGAAAATAGAGGATGCCGTCTCCTCCATTGAGAACATTGATAACATCCAGAGCACTTCCTATGAAGGTGTTTCCGTGGTGGTGATGATCTTCAATACCAAGGCGAATATGGAACGGGCACTGGAAAATGCCACCCGGAAAGTGAACAACATCCGGTACCTGTTTCCGAAGGATGTGCTGCCTCCCCTGGTCAATAACTTCAGCATGGACGATATCCCGATCATGCGTCTGGGGATTACGGCCAACATTCCGCCAACCGAAATCTATGATCTGGTAAAAAACAAGATCAAACCCATGATCTCCACTATCAATGGGATCTCTCAGGTTGATATCGTCGGGGGTGAAGAACGGGAAATCCGCATCAATGTCGATAACCAGAAGCTGAAGGCCCATAACCTTTCCATCCTTCAGGTCACCCAGGCCATCCGGGCGGCAAATATGGAATTCCCGACCGGCAAGATCAAAGATATGAGCCAGGAGGTGATCATCCGTCTTTCCGGAAAATTCTCTTCCCTTGAGGATCTCAAAAACCTAGTGCTTTACGCTAATGCGAGCGGCAGCCCGGTCCGGCTCAGCGATGTGGCAGAGGTACAGGATTCCAAGAAGGAGACCACCAGTATCAGCCGGATCAGTGGCCAGAATTCTGTCGGCATTCTGGTATACAAGCAACCCGATGGCAACGAAGTGGAAATTTCCAAGAAGGTCAGGGAATCGATCACTCATATTGAAGAATTGTATCGATCGCAGGGGATAAAATTCTCCATCGCCAACGATTCATCAGAATTCACCCTGATATCGGCTAACGCCGTGATGAAGGACCTTCTCCTTGCCATTTGCCTGGTAGCCCTTGTGATGCTGGTATTCCTGCACAGCCTGCGGAACTCTTTCATTGTCCTTGTGGCCATTCCGGCTTCACTTATATCGGTATTCACAGCGATGAGCATTTTCAGCTTTTCCCTCAACATCATCTCCCTGGTGGCGATGTCGCTGGTCATCGGTATCCTGGTCGATGACTCCATTGTGGTTCTGGAAAACATTTACCGGCACATGGAAATGGGGAAGGAACGCCGGAAAGCTGCTCTCGACGGAAGAAACGAAATCAATTATACGGCGCTTTCCATCACCCTGGTCGACGTGGTGGTCTTTCTCCCTCTCGCCGTGATCAGCAGTATGATATCCGGCCTGCTCCGGCAGTTTGCCCTCGTCGTTGTTTTCTCCACCCTTCTTAGCTTATTCGTCTCATTTACCATCACACCCCTGCTGGCATCCCGTATGGCCAAGCATGAACATTATCGTACAGGAAGTCTGCTCGATCGCATTACCCAATGGTTTGAACATGGACTGGAATCATTTACCGAAGGATATGCCCGTATCATTGCCTGGTCGTTACGTCACAAAGTGATTGTGATCACCGGCGCCACCGTTCTATTCTTTGCCTCGGTTTCACTGGTAGCAACCGGTTTTATCGGAACCGAATTCATCAGCATGGGCGACCGGGGTGAAGTTATCATCCAGATAGAATTACCAAAGAATGCTACCATCGAGCAAACCAACCAGGTAACGCTGAAAGCCGAAAAAATTCTCCTTTCCCGACCGGAGGTCACCAGCGTGTTCACCTCGGTCGGATCGAGTACTGGTTTCTTTGAAGCAGGATCGAGCTCCTACAAATCGGAGCTGCACATCAAGATGCTGGAAAAGGAGAAACGGACCATCACCTCGGAACAGTTTGCGCTCGATATGAAGAAAGATCTGATGAAACGCCTGCCCGGGGTCAAAGTCCGTTCGAGCATCGTTTCCCTGATAGGCACATCGGATCTGGAACCAATACAGGTCGTCCTGGCAGGCCCCAATATGGATACTCTGATGGTTTGGTCGGAAAAGGTCATGCGGGCAGTCAAAAAGGTTCCCGGCACTTATGAAGTCAAGCTTTCTGTCGAACCGGGCAATCCGGAAGTCGATATCAGGATCGAAAAGGATAGGATGGCAGAGCTGGGCTTAAGCACGGCCGATGTGGGGATGACCCTTCAGAATGCATTCAGCGGGAATACCGATGCAAAGTTCCGGGATGGCGATAATGAATACAATATCAATGTGGTGCTTGACCAGTTCGACCGGAACAGTGTCGATGACATTGCAGGACTTCCTTTCATCAACAACCGCGGACAACAGATCCAGCTCAAGCAGTTCGCTACGATACACCCTTCCAGCGGAACGACCGTGTTGCAGCGGTATAACCGGGTGCCATCGGTGACGGTGTTGTCGCAGGTAATCGGACGTCCCGTGGGTACGGTCGGAGAGGATGTGATGAAGGCGATCGGGGTGATGCAGTTACCGAAAGAGGTGACCATCATTCCCGAAGGGGATATGAAATATCAGGCTGAAGCCTTCGGAAGTCTCGGTATCGCCTTCCTCGCTTCCATCCTGTTCGTGTACCTGATCATGGTGGCTTTGTACGATTCCTATATTTACCCGTTTGTGGTGCTGTTCTCGATCCCGCTGGCCATCATCGGCGCCTTGCTGGCGCTGGGACTGACCATGCAATCGCTGAACATTTTCTCGATCCTGGGTATGATCATGCTGGTGGGACTCGTGGGTAAAAATGCCATCCTGCTGGTCGACTTCACCAACCAGATGAGGGCCGACGGGCATACTACCCCGGAAGCATTATTACTGGCCGGAAAGGTTCGTATGCGGCCCATCCTGATGACAACCTTTTCCATGATCTTCGGGATGTTGCCAATCGCCCTCGCCACCGGTGCCGGCTCCGAATGGAAAAACGGCATGGCATTTGCCCTCATCGGCGGTTTGACAAGCTCCTTATTCTTAACTTTAATCGTAGTTCCGGTCGTTTATCAGATGTTTGATGACCTGAAAGCAAAACTGAGCCGGAAACGGATTCCAAAAACCGTGACCCCATGAATCAGAGTGAAAGACAGATCCGGTGGCTGAACGCAATCCTGGAGACCGCTATCGTAGGCATCGCCGTGAGTGATAAAACCGGAAGACTGCATCATTGCAACGCCCACTGGCTGGAATTGTTCGGATACACCCGGAAGGAAATGTACCGGTTATCATACCAGGATATCACCTATCCGGAAGATCTCCCCGAAACCATCCGGAATATGGATGCGCTGGTCAATGGGGAAGTTGATCATTACCATACAGAAAAAAGATATGTGCGCAAGGATGGATCGGTTTTCTGGGGTTATATCTCTGTGAATGCCATCCGGGATGAGAAGGGGATCCTGGAATCGCTGGTAGCAACCCTTTTTGACCTCACGGAACGCAAACGGATCGAAGAAGAGCTGATCCGGGCCCAGGAGATGCTCCGTTCGGAATCGCAGCAGCTGCAGAAAGAGAATCTCCGGTCGCAATATGAATCATTGAAGAACCAGGTCAATCCGCATTTTTTGTTCAACAGCCTGAATGTCCTGACTTCCCTCATCAGGCTTGATCCCGACCTGGCGGAAAAATTTGCAGAGCAGATGGCCAAGGTTTACCGGTATATCCTGGAACACCGCGAAGAAGACCTGGTATCGCTCAGGTCGGAGATCGATTTCATCTCCTCCTATACCTTCCTGCTGGAGATCCGTTTCATGGACAAGGTCAAGGTGAATATCCGGATCCCGGAAACCAAGATGGATCTGAATGTTCCTCCGCTGGCGGTGCAACTCCTGATCGAGAATGCCGTCAAGCACAATACCTTCTCCAGAAAACAGCCCCTGGTCATCGAGATCTTCGTTGACCACGACGATTACCTGAATGTCCGGAATAACCTGCAGGTGCGGGAAATGAAAATTGCATCGACGGGTGTCGGACTGGTAAACATCACCTCACGGATCAGGAACCTGACCGGAAAACCGACTTTTTTCGGTGTCCAGGAGAATCAGTTTGTAGCCCGGATACCTTTATTGTATGAATCAACCAAGTAAACCCATGGATATTGTCATTATTGAAGATGAAGAACTGGCAGCGAGACGCCTTGAAGGAATGATCCGGACCATTGATCCGCAGATAAAGGTACTGGCAAAGCTCGAATCGATCGAAGAAGCAGTAAACTGGTTCAACCATCACCCCGAGCCTGACCTGATCCTTCTCGATATCCACCTGGAGGATGGATTAAGCTTTACGATCTTTGAAAAAGTAACGGTAAAGTCTCCGATCATCTTCACGACGGCCTTTGATGAGTATGCCATCCAGGCCTTCAAGCTCAAAAGCATCGATTATCTGTTAAAACCGGTCACTCAGGAAGACCTGGAGGCCGCGATCCGGAAATATAAAGACTGGAATGCTTCGAACAGCCAGACCATCGATGTTCATGCTTTATATGACATCATCGCCCGGAAGAACAAAGTTTATAAAAACCGTTTTTCTGTCACGGTGGGCCAAAAAATAAGAACCATAGCGGTTGAAGAGATCGCCTACTTCTGTTCGGAGGAAGGGATCACCTTTATGGTATGCCGTGATCACAAGGAGTATTCCATCGATTACAGTCTCGACAAACTGATCAATGAACTTGACCCGGTACAATTTTTCCGGATCAACCGGCAATTCATCATATCGTTGAAAGCCATCGGAAACGTACACATATTTCCGAAAAGCAGATTAAAGCTCGAAATGGTGCCACCAAGCCGTTACGAAATTTTCGTGAGCATCGACAGGGTGGTAAAGTTCAAGGAGTGGCTTGACTCGTAAAGGTTATTTCAGTTTATATTTAAATCCGATCGTCAGACCCAACGCATTAAAGGGATAACTGTTTTTCAATAGTTGAGATGGTTGGTCATCACTGGGTTCATAGTCGGTTAGATCCTTTACGAACTTTACCTCTTTTTCATCTACATTCATCTCCGGCAACTTGTCCACGTCATTCTCTTCAAATTTGGTGAATTTTCCCTTGGTTGGAGCATAGCTCAGCGCATCATAATAGATCTCGGCGAAAAGGGCGAAATGCTCACCCAGGTTAAAATCACAGCCAATAGCGGCTGAACCACCGATGGCTACACCTCCGTAATATTTCATGGTGGCTTGCGTTCTGGTCGTTCCACCTAACAGGGTGACAGTCTCATCAATTTTACAAATGGTAGATGGCATGACTCCCACAATCACACCAAGTCGGATATATGGAAATACTTTTCCGCTTCCCAGATCAGGAGAAATAACAAGGGCTGGTATGAGCTGAAACATATTACCCGAGAATTTGAGTATCTGAGTCATGGAGGTTGCCTTTTCCGGATAATAATCAAATGTTGGTTCAATCTTGGTGGCGAATCCATAGCGATAGGCAATTCCCAACTCAACGGCTAGAAATTTATTCACAAAGATGCCGGGCCTCAGAACCACATTAAGCCCTTTTCCCAGGGCAACCGGATAGACTTTCAGGTTATCCTGGTAAAAATCATAGGTTGAAGCGGTGCCTAACCCGGCGCCAACGCCCAATGAAAGATAGAATGACCGCTGTGGCCATGCTGTTCCTGCCAGCAATAAGGCCAGCACAATGAGTACACTTTTTTTCATAAGTACGGGTTTTGGTTAATATTTGGCCAAAGATAATATATCATTTAACGGAATGCAAATCCTGACCCTGAAATCCTTTTCCGGTAATCGATGATAGTTTTTATCTTTACAAAACCTTTAGCCTTTGTTCATGCTGCCCGGTTTGCTGAAAGATATACGCAGACGTGATCATAAACCCAGTTTCGGGGCGCTGGATATTTTGAAATTCATAGGTCCGGGCTTGCTGGTGACCATCGGGTTCATCGATCCCGGAAACTGGGCTTCGAACATAGCCGCCGGTTCCAGATACGGTTATGAATTGCTCTGGATGATCACCGTTTCCACCCTTATGCTGATCATCCTCCAGCATAATGTTGCCCATCTTGGGATAGCTACCGGTTTATGCCTTTCTGAAGCCGCTACTCTTTACACCCCGCGTTTTGTCTCCCTGCCCATCCTGATAACCGCCATGGGCGCTTCCGTTTCCACTTCCCTGGCAGAGATCCTGGGTGCTTCGGTTGCCTTGAATATGCTGTTCAGCATACCCATCCCTGCCGGAGCAATCCTGACATTTGTCTTTGTTGTGATCATGCTTTTTACAAACTCCTATCGGAAGATCGAAAAGATCATCATCGCTTTTGTTTCCATCATCGGACTCTCTTTTTTATATGAGCTGACCCTTGTACATATCGACTGGGTACAGGCCGGTATCGGGTGGGTGAAGCCTTCGATCCCGCAGGGATCCGTCATCATCATCATGAGCGTCCTCGGTGCCGTGGTCATGCCGCATAACCTTTTTCTCCATTCTGAGATCATCCAAAGCCGCCAGTGGAACCTTGAAAATGAAAAAGTGATCAAACGTCAGCTCGATTTCGAATTGTTCGACACCCTTTTCTCCATGATCATCGGCTGGGCGATCAATAGCGCGATCATCCTGCTCGCCGCTTCCACCTTTTTCGTTCATAAGATCGGGGTGAATGAGCTGCCACAGGCGGAACGGATCCTACATCCCCTGCTCGGGAATTTTTCGTCAATTGTTTTCGCGGTCGCCCTGTTGTTCGCCGGTGTCGCTTCATCCATCACGTCGGGGATGGCAGGAGGGACCATCTTTGCCGGCTTTTTCGGAGAACCTTATGATATCCGTGACAACCACAGCCGACTGGGCGTCCTGATCTCCCTGGTATTTTCCCTGCCGATCCTGTTTTTAATCCGTGACCCTTACCGGGGGCTGATCATTTCCCAGATGGCGCTGAGCATCCAGCTTCCGTTCACCATCCTTTTGCAGATCTACCTGACCTCTTCCCGCAAGGTCATGGGAAAATACCGGAATAAACCAAGAACTACGGTGCTCCTGCTGATCACCGCCCTGGTGGTCGTATATCTGAATGTAAGGCTGCTGATCAGTCTATTCTGAAATCTATTACCTTTGCCTTCAAAGCGGTCAGATGGAGTTCTTCAACCCATGAAAAAGATAAGGAGCATTCTGAGGAAAGTTTTCAAAGGGATCCTGGTTGGATTGTTGCTGTTGCTGATCATCGAATTGTTGATTTATTTCCAGACACCGGTTTACGATTTTCCTCCTCCGGCACCCTTTACCGGCAACCAATGGTATAACCCGTATAATGGAATGGACAGCACCCGGTGGCGGAAGGCAAACTTTCATTTCCACACCCGCGCTTGGGGCGGACTGACCAGCGGGCGTTACAACACCCATGAAGCCTTTTATCAAACGTACAAGACACTGGGATATGATGCCCCGCAGATCGCGAATTATCAAAATATCGATACCTATTTCGCCGATTCTGCCTTTTATATTCCGTCGTATGAGCATGGATTCGGTGTGCGTAAGAAACACCAATTGCTGATCGGATCAAAGGGTGTCATGTGGTTTGATTATTCCCTGTATCAGAACCTTCATAACAAGCAACACATCCTGAATCTTTTACGCAACGACAACGAGATTGTTGCCATTGCCCATCCCGACTGGGAAAATGGCTATCCACTGAAGCACATGTTCTACTTGTCGAATTACGATCTGCTGGAAGTCCTTGACAACAACTGGCGGTCAATCCCACAATGGGATGCCGCCCTCTCTACCGGACACCCCGTATTTATCCTTGCCGACGACGATGCACACGATGTCAGCAACCCATACGAGATTCACCGTTGTGTGACATATATCAACACTCATGTCCTGAACCGCGACGGGATGATCCGGTCGCTGAAGGAGGGAAATGCATTCGGGGTGGAAGTATACATGAGTACCGGAGAGACCTTTGAGCAGAAAGCTCTGAATGCCAGGCTTATCCCGACTCTTAATTCAGTAACAGTGCGGGGTGACACTCTCCGGATTTCAGTCACCGAAAAAGCGCTGAAGTTCACCTTCATCGGTCAGGATGGTCAGATCCGTAAAATCACCCGGCTGGCTTCGGCAGCCTGGTACAAATTCTGTCCGGAGGATACTTATATCCGCACCGAGATCACCTTCCTGAAAAAATTCATGTTCCCGAAGGTAGGCCCCGGCACGATCTTCTATCTGAATCCGATATTCAGGTACGACGGCAAGCCCCCGTCGAATGGCCTCAGGGCTGAGGTCAACCTGCCAAGGACCTGGATATACCGGATCCTTGGGTACGGATCGCTGGCTGCTCTTTTGTCCTTGTTTATTTATATCCGTCTCCGGAAACGGATAACCCGGAACTGATCATGCCATCCAATAAAAAGATATACTGGGCGCTTGGCATTCTGCTTTTCCTTTCAGCAGCAGCACGGGCATTTATTACCGGCTTTATCGAACTCGGGAACGATGAAGTCTATTACTGGACCTATGCACGGTTTCCCGATCTAAGTCATTTTGACCATCCGCCGATGGTCGGACTGATCATTCAACTGTTTACCCTGAACCTGCATTTCGAAAGTGAGATCTTCATCCGGCTGGCATCGGTTATATTTGGCACTCTGAGCACCTATGTAATTTTCCTGATCGGGAAGCAGATCAAGAATCCGGTTACAGGCCTTTATGCCGCATTACTCTATACTTCATCTTTTTACGGGTTCATTCTATGCGGAACTTTCATACTTCCCGACACCCCGCAGGTCTTCTTCTGGTTATCCACCATTTATCTTCTGGTTCGGTCGGTTTGCGATGCGAGCATGTCGGCCAGGAGCCGGAACTTCCTGTTTTTGGCCGGTGTTTCGGCCGGCCTCGCACTGCTTTCAAAATACCATTCCGTTTTCCTCCTGGCCGGGACCTTCATGTACATGCTCTTTTATAACCGGAAATGGTTCCTTGTCAAGGAGACGTATGGAGCCATCTTCGTTGCCCTGCTGATCTTTATTCCGGTCGTGTTCTGGAATGCCAACAACGATTTCATCAGTTTCACATTTCATGAAAAACGGGTTGGGATTACCGAATCGGGGATCCAGCCACAGTATTTCCTGACGGAGCTCGTGGGTCAGTTTTTTTATAATAATCCCGTCAACGTGATCATCATCCTGTTTGCCATGTTGGCCCTGATCCGGAAGCGCAACTATCTGGAGAAAAACTACCTGCGGCTGATTGGCTGGATCAGCTTCCCTCTATTCCTGGTTTTCCTTACCTTCTCACTTTTCCGGAGCACCCTGCCCCATTGGACAGGCCCTGCTTATCTGGGATTTATCCTGCTGGCTGCGGCCTATCTCTCCGAAACGAAAAAACGCCCCGTTCGGCTCCGTCTGATCCCCTGGCCGGTGGCCGTTGCACTTATATTCCTGGCGGCGGTCATCACCTTGGCGGTAGGTCAGATACGTTACGGATGGATTCCTTTGAAACGCTGGAAGGTGGACGATGTCTCCACCGATCTGTATGGATGGAAACAACTGGGTGAAAAATTCGCCCCCCTGGCGAGATGGGATGAATCTCATTTTTTAATTGATAAAGATTCTCCCATTCTTACTTTCCGCTGGTTTCCGGCAGCCAATTTTGATTATTATGTGGCGCGTCCCATGAAACGAAGCGTTTATTGCCTTGGAGAACTGGAACGTATCCACAAGTACTACTGGATCAACCGGGAGCGGGGGAATTTGTCACGTGGCAGCGATGCCTGGTATATTGCGCTCAGCGACGATTATGAAAATCCCGTGACCCTGTATGGAAGTCAGTACGATATGATCCTGCTCGGCGACACCATCCCCATCATTCGGGGGACCGACACCATACGCAAAGCCTATCTTTACAGGTTGATCGACCGGAAAGAGAATCTGATCCTGGTATCAACCGACACCCTGCCATCGCCAAAGAAAAACAAGACCATTCAGGATACTATCCTTTTTCTGACCATACAGATCCGTTCAGATCCGATGTGGATGAAGATCCTTCAGAAGAAAGCAACGGAGCAGGGGATGAGACTGGATGATCTGATCCGCCTTGAAGTCGATAAGATCATCCAGGACCAGAGGGAACTCAAGGCCAAACCAATCGATTCACTCATCCTGAGGCAGAGGGATTCACTCAATTCTATTTCGGTCCCACCATCTTTTTAGGATCCACGATCCTGGTGAATTCTTCATCGGTGAGGAGGCCCAGCTCCAGGGTTGCTTCCCGGAGGGTCTTATTTTCCTTATGCGCTTTTTTGGCAATCTTTGCCGCGTTGTCGTAACCGATATGCGGATTGAGAGAAGTCACCAGCATCAGGGAGTTTTCCAGTTTCCGGTTGATGGCGGTCATGTTGGGTTCGATACCCACTGCACAATTGAGGTTGAATGACACGCAGACATCACCCAGCAGCCTGGCTGATTCTAGCAGGTTCTTGATGATCACGGGCTTGAATACGTTCAGCTGGAAATGGCCATTCATGCCGCCGATGTTGATGGCTACATCGTTCCCGAGGATCTGGGCACAGACCATGGTCATGGCTTCAGGCTGGGTGGGGTTGACCTTTCCGGGCATGATGGAGGATCCGGGTTCATTTTCCGGTAGCATTATCTCTCCGATCCCGCAGCGGGGGCCGGAAGCCGAAAGCCTCAGGTTACTGGCAATGTGCATGCAGCTCACGGCAAGGGTTTTTAAGGCGCCGGAGGTCTCCACCATCGCATCGTGGGCGGAAAGCGATTCGAATTTATTCGGGGCGGTCACAAAGGGTAATCCGGTCAGTCCGGCAATTTTTTTGGCAACCAGCACATCATACCCTTTCGGGGCATTCAATCCGGTACCGACAGCGGTACCGCCTAATGCCAATTCCGCAAGGTGAGGAAGGGTATTCTTCAGGGCCTGGATGCCGTGCTCCAGTTGGGAAACATAACCCGAAAATTCCTGGCCAACGGTCAGGGGGGTGGCATCCATCAGGTGGGTACGGCCGGTCTTGATGATATCCTTGAAGGCTTCGGCTTTGGCAGCGAGAGTGTTTTTCAGCAATTCGGCACCTGGAATGGTTGTTTCGACCACCATCTTGTAACCGGCAATGCTCATGGCGGTAGGGAAGGTATCGTTAGAAGACTGGGATTTATTCACATCGTCATTGGGATGAATAAAAGTCTTGCCTTCGCCCAGCGAACCTCCATGGATCACATGGGCCCGGTTCGCGATGACCTCGTTCAGGTTCATGTTGGTTTGCGTTCCGGAACCGGTTTGCCAGACCACCAGCGGAAACTGATCATCCAGCTTGCCCCCGAGGATCTCATCACAGACCTGTACGATAAGGTCTTTCTTTTCAACGGGAAGCACCCCCAGGTCGGCGTTCACCATAGCCGCCGCTTTCTTGAGGATCGCCATTGCCCGGATGACCTCTTTTGGCATGGAGGCAGGCTCGCCGATTTTAAAGTTCTCGACCGAACGCTGGGTTTGTGCACCCCAATACTTGTCGGCAGGAACCTCGATGGGTCCCATAGTGTCTTTTTCAGTGCGGGTTTTCATGATAAAAGGATTTGAGTGGTTTATTTAAACAGTTCGTCCATGTTTTCGACGGGATTTCCGATGACGGCTTTATAGGGTCCTTCCAGAATGGGTCGCTGCAGAAGCCTGGGATTCTCCAGGATGATCCGTACCCACTCATGATCATGGAAATTCCTTCCTCTGAGGTTCTTTTTAAAGTATTCTTCCTGGGTACGAAGAACATCAGCCGGTTTTTTATTCAGTTTTACGAGCAACCGCTCAAACTCTTTTTCCGTCGGTGGCTTTTTCATGTATTCGACTATCTCGAAAGGTTTCCCTTTCTCCTTAAGGTATTTCAATCCTTCGCGAGATTTGATGCATTGAGGGTTGTGGTAGATCTTCAGCATACGGTTTTGTTTTCATTGTGCCCTGTGGTGCGCCTCTGCCACGGTTAAGACGCCCCGCGGTGCGTCTTTACAATGGATATATTATATTTATTTGGCATTTCCGAATTCCATCAGGTATGATTTAATAAAGTCGGTGAGATCGCCATCTAACACCGATTGGGTATCAGAAGTCTCAAACCCGGTACGGAGATCCTTGACCATCTTATATGGATGCAGGACATAGCTACGGATCTGGCTGCCCCATTCGATCTTTTTCTTACCGCTTTCGATCACGGCTATCTTTTCACGTTTTTTCCGGAGCTCAATCTCGTACAACTGGGATTTAAGCATCTTCAGGGCCTTCTCACGGTTCTGGCCCTGGGAACGGGTTTCCTGACATTCAATGATGATCCCGGTGGGTTCATGCTTCAGGCGGACAGCGGTTTCAACCTTATTGACATTCTGACCACCCGGACCACTGCTGCGGAAAGTATCCCAGGTGATTTCAGAAGGATTGATCTCGATCACGATGTTGTCGTCGATCTCGGGATAGGCATAGACCGATGCAAATGAAGTATGCCGCTTGTGGTTGGAATCGAACGGGGAGAGACGTACCAGCCGGTGAACCCCGTTCTCACCCTTCAGATACCCGTAAGCATATTCGCCCTCAAATTCCAGTGTGACGGACTTGATCCCGGCTACATCCCCCTCCTGCATATCGAGCTCCTTCACCTTAAACCGGCTCCTTTCCCCGTAACGGATGTACATGCGCATTAGCATCTGCGCCCAGTCCTGGCTTTCAGTGCCTCCCGCTCCGGAGTTGATCTGGACAATGGCGCTCAGCCTGTCTTCCTCCCCGCTGAGCATATTGCGGAATTCGACCTCTTCGATCTGCTCAAGGGTCTCCCTGAAATGTTTCTCCAAGTCCTGGTCGTTCCCCTCCCCCTGGATGAAGAACTCCCACATGATCATCAGATCCTCAAAGCTGCTCTTTGCCTGATAGTAAAAATCGGTCCAGACTTTTTTATCGCGGATGGATCTCAGCTGTTGTTCGGCTGCCTTCGGGTTGTTCCAGAATTCAGGAGACTGTGTCAGCAGTTCTTCTTCTTCAATAAGTGCCAGCTTTTTATCGATGTCAAAGAAACCTCCTCAAGGCTTCAAGCCTTGTCTGAAGGTCCTTGATCTGTTCCAGGGTAACCATAACTTACAGTTTCAGTTCGTTGAGCGTTTGAATAATCAGATCAAATTCGAATCCTTTAGTAAGAGCAAAATTGATCAATTTTTCACGGATAGTCAAGTTTTTTTTATGTTTTATTTCTTTCCACTTTTTCAGGATTGCTAAACGGAGGATCTCCCGGTACTTATCCTCATCGATCTCTTCAAAGGCCTTCAGGATAATACTTTCAGGTATGCCTTTTTCCCTGAGCCCGTGTCCTGTCTTGATTCGTCCCCAGCGCTTGATCAGCAGTTTCCCCCGGACATAGGCCATGGCAAACCGTTCATCGTCGAGAAATTGCTCCTCCTTCAGCTGCCGGATGATACCGGGGATCTCTGCCGGAGGCGTGTCCCATTCCTTCAACTTAAGCTCAACCTCGCGGCTACATCGTTCCTGGAAAGCGCAAAAGCGTCCGATCTTTTTTTTGACTATATCCACCATTTCAAACAAAGTCATCTCCGGATTTACCGGTTGGTAACTTTAATGACCACTGCGGCCTGCCTTGCGAGAAGACCCTGAAGGGAAGCCGGCATATAAACGCGGATTCCACCCGACACAGGTTTAACTTTCAGGGTTTTTTTAAACGCCGGAAGGGAACAGATTATTTTCCCGGTGAGCGTTGTTTGTATAAAGAGTTCCTCAGGCATCCGGTTCTCTTCCTGGTCAGTCAGATAAATAGCGTAGAGGGTATTCTTTCCCTTTTCCGTGTATGCGATCTTCCCATTCTGGAAAGGTTCAACGGGATGGGTTTCATAAATGGCTTCACCGTTTATCTTTAGCCATTGTCCCATCTCCTCCAGCCGTTGACAGACCGCAGGGTCAAATTCCCCTGTTCCGTCGGGACCAATACCCAGCAGCAGGTTCCCACCCTTTGCAACAATTTTGATCAGGAGCTGGATCAGGTCACGGGCCTGTTTGTACGTGTCGTTTGGCACCCAGCCCCACGCGTTGCCCATCGAGATACAGCTTTCCCAGGGGACGGACAGAGCGTGGTCGGGGATCTTTTGCTCAGGGGTCAGATAATTCTCGTATTCACCCTGCACCCATCGGTCGACAATCAGCATCCCGGGCTGATTTTCCAGTGCAAAGCGGGAAACAGCTGGCATGTCAATACCGAGGTCGTAAGGATATTTGCAGAAGTCCTCCACGTGTTTGTTAATACATGATTTCGGCATGACCCAGCAACCGTCGAGCCACAGGATATCGATCCTTCCGTATCCGGAAGTGATCTCCTTCAGCTGGTTATGGGTGTATTCGATGAACTTCTTCCACCGCCCGGGATATCTCGTGATATCATAGTTGGGATTACGGTCCCTGGGTGGGTAATAAGGCCACCAGAAATAAGGGGTAGTCCAGTCAGGTTTGGAGAAATAGGCCCCTGTAATGAGTCCTTCCTCCCTGCAGGCATTGAAGATTGCTTTGGCCACATCTGCGTACTTGCCGGAAGAATACGGGCAATCGCCGCCGGTAATCCTGAATCCGGTAAATTTACTGTCGTACATGCAGAAGCCGTCATGGTGCTTCATCGTAAAGATGACATACTTTGCGCCGGAAGCTTTGAAGGAAAGGGCCCACTTCACCGGGTCAAATTTCACGGGATTGAAAAGGAACCGTACATTCCGGTAATCAGTGGCAAATCTGAAATAATCGTCATAGACGGGTCGCTCACACCAGTCTTCGGGGCAAAGAGCCCATGATTCTACGATACCTAGCTGACTGTAAAGTCCAAAATGAATGAGGATCCCGAATTTGTACCCCTGCCATCTGAGCAGGTTCTCCATGACCTTCGGATCCTTTGGCCATTGGTAGGTGTCGGTCTGGCTCTGGGCAACAATCAGGTTGGACCTGAAAATAATGAAGAGAAAGAGGAAAAGGTGAAATGGGCGCTTCATCATTTCTGTTTCTCAAAAACATCGATCTCCCGGAAGAAATAGGGTCCTATCCCTGAATCTTCGCTGACCCACATCAGATACCGGTAATACCTTGATTTGCCGGTGACAGGAGTAATGGTATAAACAGCCTTGGAGTTCCCCCATATCTCAGCCGGCCCGGTTGAAGTCAGATAGATCCATCCTTTGGTCTGCGGATCGCCTGATACCGCCGGACTCTGATAACCCGGCGCACCCCAGAGCGAGAAAAACTGTCCTCCCCGCTTCGAATCAAACGCCGAGAACACATGTATGCTGTCGAGCTCAATCTCCTGCTGCAGGTCCATCCAGATCCTGCCGGTACCTGTCTCAGACCATTTGTCATTTATCGAGTCATTCGGAAGGAGATCGAACATGCCGTCGTTCAGCGCAGGAATACTCATACCGTTATTTAAGGAGTTGAAATTCGTATCGGCTTCGGAGAAATAGTACCGGATGATGACACCGTTGGGCTGATGGATATCGGCATAATCTTTCATGGTGACACGGGCCGGTAAGCTGTTCAGGCTCCTTTTATTCACCAGGGTGATCTTTGCGGAAGAGACCATCGATTCACTTACAAAGCTGTGCGGGAGGTTCAGCGTCATGGCGCTTCGGTTTGAAAAATCATCATACAGGGGTCTTACCGGTTTGACCGGGTCATATGGATTATCGGCCACGGAAACAGCAAAGATTTTGATGGCTTCATTTTCCGGCAGCTGGAGAAAACCGGTAGCCGGACTCACATCGAGCGCATATTTGAAAAGATAGGCATACTGATATGGAATATTCAGCGTGTCTTTGTGAAGATGAGTTGCATACCAGGCCACCTCGTCGCGTTTGATGAATCCTTTCTCCAGCTGTTTGATGCGATCGAGTTTGTCCCAGACCCGTTTATCAAATTGACCGATCTTCCCCGAGAAAGCCTGAACATGAACACTGGTCTTCAGATTACCGGTTTTGAAGATTCCGCTGGTGTCGGCCGTTGCAGCCGCAAGAATGTACAAACGGTTATAATAGCCCGTTTTGGGAAGAAGGATCTTTTGACCTTTGCACGACATCACGTTGTTCTGACCTTCGCCCTTGGCGCCGAGCTTGAAGCTTACACCGTCGGCAATCAAATTCTCCGGAAACTGTTCGGCCGGAATGCTTATGCCCGTTGCGTCAAAACTGCCATTCCTTTTGTTTTTCTCAGAAGTGACCACATCCTGGTCACAGACCAGGGGTAGCTCGATGCTGGTTGGGGAAGTCAGCCGGGTTGTTGGAGGTTCCAGCTGAAGGGCGAAGGTCCGGATGGCAAATTTTCCCATATCGAGGACCAGCTTGCCGTTTTTGACCACGGCATCGGCGATCCTCCGTTCCTGTCCGTCGACCTCAAAAGCACCGGTAATCTTAGCGCCCAGGGTTACCTCGACATTCTGGACCTCTTTTCCCAGCAATTCCTGTAAGCGGATGACGAACAGGTTTCCCGATTCCGCTTTTTTCAAAGCCCGGATATCGACCTCGGGTGTTGAAACCTGCGCAAAAGAAAAGGTCTTGCCCAGAAAACCTGTATGAGAACCGACCTGGAATCCGCGGAGGGGTTGATTCAACATACGCCCCTGCCATTCGGAAAGACCAGTACGCCAATCGCCTTTATGACTGTATATTCCATAAACAAATTCGTGGATCCCCCAGTCCTGGGTAGCCTGGTCGTGGTATGAATTGGCGGTCGGGGTATACAAAAGGGTTAACCGGAGGGTCCTGTCGTCTGGTTTGTCGGATCCGAATTTGCTGTCCTCGAGGATGGTAATGCCATAAGTACCCGATTTGTCCGTCAGGTCAAACCATTCGCGTGAAGGGACTTCATATTTGATTTCGGTATTGGTGCCGCGTTCCTCAGTACCAAGCCCGAGGTTATAGGTAGCTACCGGGTTGGTTGTGGTGAGGGGAAAAGCAGCTTTCAGGCTGACTCCTTTCGATTGCCAGATAACCTGGTTAGTAACCAGGACAGCTTCTTTATGAGATCCGAGGATCACGAATTGTGTCAGAACTGAATTGCGCAACTCCCGCTCGACCTTAATAACTGTACGGACCGGGCCGGTTTCCAAAAGGGTGATTTTTGCCGGACCTTTAAAGAAATCGACGGGTGGTTTCCGGCGGTCGTTCCAATCCATATTCCAGGCCGGCCAGTAAGCGGGATGCTCCCTGAGAAATTCGATTCGGGCAGGGGCCGACAGAAGCTCCTTCCCCAGTTTCTTATCGATGATGCTGGCAATATCCCCGTTCTCGTTAAGTGTTACCTTGTAAAATTCATTGTCGAGGATTCTGTTTCCGGAAGAAAGGTCGGTCTTATATGTCACCGGCTGGACTGAAGGCTGAACATCATAACAGGCCAGGCCGAGTGAAGGAACGCTGGCCAGGAAGAGAATCCTCAGCCATCCTTTACCCCCGTTGTTGATCTGGACGGGAATTTCTTTATTTTCCGCGTCAAAGACGCGGACGTAGGAAGGAGAACCCTCGGGAAAGAAAACGTCCGCTTCAACCAGATCTTTCCTGGGGATGGCCAGCGGGTTATAGACCACGAGGGTAACGCCTTTCCCCTGGGTGTCCATGCCTTTCATGACAACTCCAGCGGAGCTTTCGAGGACAGAGGCAAACTGGTTCATTCCAAGGACTTCATCGTTCCATGCATATTCATAAGCTTTCGGGAGACAGGTTCCCGGAAGGATATCGTGCATCTGGCTCCCCAGAACGAGCCACCATGCCTGGTTAAGGGTGCGCTGTGGATAATTTATCCCGCCAAGCCAGTCGGCCATTGCTGCGAGAGGCTCAGCCGACTGTGCAAGAAGCTCGTTTTTCCGGTTCCAGCGTTTCATATAAGATTCGGAGGTAAGCGATCCGGCCGAATGCTGAGTCAGGAGCAGATCGCCGGAATAGGAAGGCAGTTGTTTTTTCTGGTTGTCCGTCAGATCGCGGAACAGCTGATCGGAGGAACTCAGATAGACCTTGATCTTTGAATCGGGCTGATCGAGGCTTCCGACCGCATTTTTCACATCCGATTCCCTCGGGGCGCCGCCGACATCCCCAACCCCATAATAACGGTAATCGACGAAAACCTTGTATTTCAGACCATTCTCCATGACGCGGTCGACCCAGTATTTAACGGTATCCAGACGCTGTTCGATCTTCCCGGTATAATCGGTGGCATTGAGGGCGGCGACGACACCATTTCCGTCAGGGCCTGTCCAGTTCCCGATGTTAAAAGGAATACCCACGGCAGAACCCCATTCCAGTTTCTGGGTGGAAAAACCTTTAACTCCGGCATGGGCAAGGGCTGAAGGTAGATGGGCCTGAAATCCGAAACAGTCCGGAAGGAGGAAATCAATGCTTTCTTTCCCGAATTCGCTGCGGAAATAACCATTGCCATATAACACCTGACGAATGATGGATTCAGGTGAAGGGATATTGGCATCGCACTCATCGACAGAAGAACCTCCGACAAACCAGCGTCCCTGGCTGATGTATTTTTTCAATTTTTCAAATTTCTCCGGGTAATATTCCTTCATCATTTTATACCGGCGGGCCCCTGAAAAGGTGAACACATAAGGTTTGTACTTTTCAAAACGCTGGAAATTCTCATCCAGGGTCGATTTGAGAAATTTATCGATCGTTTCTTCGTAATCCCATCTCCATTGGGTATCCAGATGGGCATATCCGACCGTATATAGAACCGGTTCCCTTGAAAGATCGTATTTGGGCGTATTCGGTTTATTGACTTCGGGCTGTGCATGCAGGATTCCCGGAATGAACCATACCAGCGACAGGATGGACAGTGTGGTGAGACGTTTCATAAGACGCGGGTTAACCATGTAAAAATACGTATTTATTTAATTCCTTAAAAAGCCTTACTTTTGCCCCGAAATCAAAAAAACTTAACTGATGAAAAAGAGTGCATTCATCCTGCTGACTGTCATACTGCTGGCATCGTGTACAGGGAAAAAAGATACCTACACCATTAACGGTGTGATAAAAGGCGTTGATTCCGGTGTTGTCTATCTCCAGAAACTGGATGCCGACGAATGGGTCAAGATCGACTCGGCGGTCCTGGAAAAGGGTGAATTTACATTCAAGGGAAAGGCAGGCATGCCCGAAATGTGGTTTCTGACTACAAAAGAGAAACAGGTTTTTCTTCCGTTGTTTGTGGAAAATGCAACGATCAGCGTAGAGATTTTCAGCGACAGTATCGACAAGTCAACGATCAAAGGTTCCTCAACCCAAGATATATACGACCAGTTTGGAAAAATGAATGAAGATCTTAACCTAAGGATCGATTCGGTATATGCATTATGGAAGAAGGCAAAAGAGGAACACGATACCCTGGCCATGAAAGTGACCGATTCGATTTCTACGGAACTGGATAAGGAAATGAAGCAGAACCTGATCGATTTTGTCCGTCAGAACAACAAAACGGTCGTTTCCCCCTATCTCCTCAAGCGGAATGTTTGGCAATTTGAACTGCCCGAACTGGAGTTCCAGGTTACTGTACTCGATGCCTCGCTGGATTCCTGTATTTATACCCAATCGCTGAAAAAGCGCATCGAAATTCTGAAACGTGTTTCCATTGGCCAGCCGGCTCCTGATTTCAGCCTGCCTGATACAGCCGGAACCCCGCTAAACCTCTCATGCCTCCAGGGGAAGATCCTGCTGATCGATTTCTGGGCCTCCTGGTGCAGTCCCTGCCGTGCCGAAAATCCGAACGTGGTTAAGGCTTACCAGGCATACCATAAAAAAGGATTTTCGGTACTGGGAGTCTCCTTTGATACCAAGCGTGAGCGCTGGATCATGGCCATCAACGACGACAACCTTACCTGGGATCATGTATCCGACCTGAAAGGATGGGGTAATGCAGCCGGTAAGCTTTATGGCATCGCCTCCATACCGTCGAATGTACTGCTTGACTGCGACCAGAAGATCATCGCCCGGAATCTTAAGGGAGCTGACCTGATGAAGAAACTGGAAGAGCTGCTTGGGCTGCCTCAGACGCCCGGAAAATCCAAAGGAAAAAAATAGTTCATGAAACGATTTTTGCCGTTTTTACTCATCCTGTTCGGAAGTAGACTTTCTGCTCAGAACAGTGTGGAAGGCACCATCCGGAATCTGGAGATCCGGAATGTTTACCTGATGAGCCTTTACGGTGAAAAATCCACGATAATCGATTCCGTTACAGCCGATTCAACCGGAAAGGTTCGGTTTTTATTTCCATCAAACCGTCATCAGGGCATGTACCGGATCCAGTGGAGCAAAGAGGGACAGACTGATCTAATCTGGAACCATGAAGATATCCGGTTCATCACGAACAGCCTTTATCCCGGCGACAGCCTGACCATCCTGACCTCCCTGGAAAACCAGATTTATTATACCTTTTCGAGAAAAGACCGCAATTGCCAGGCAAGACTGGAATTGCTCATGCCAGTTGTGGATTATTATCCGGTGAGGGATACTTTTTACCGGGTAGCCACCCGAGAACTGGATTTGATCCAGAGAAACCAGCAGAAATCGCTCGATTCACTGGTCAGGCTCTATCCGGACTCTTATGCAGTGAGGTTGCTGAGGCTTTACCAGAGTCCCTTTATTCCTTCAAGCCTTACCAAGGATGAAAGGCTGGCCTTGCTGCGTCAGCATTATTTTGACAAGGTGGATTTCAACGATACCATTCTTCTTAACAGTCCGGCCTTTGCCAATAAAACCATATCTTACCTGTCGTTGTACAGCAACAACCGGTTAACCCAGAAACAGCTCGAAGCGGAATTCATCAAGGCGGTTACCGTGTTACTCAGTGCGGCTTCTGTGAACGCGGAAGTCTATAAATTCCTGCTGGACTATGTAGTTGGCGGATTCGATAAATATCATCTTGATGAGGTGATCACCTATATTGCCGATAACTTCCAGGATCCTTATTCCTGTGAAGACCAGCAACGTAAAACCGCCTTACAGAAAAAGCTGGAGACCTTTAAAAAGATTGCTGTCGGAAAAATCGCACCCGATATGGGGATTCCGGACCAGAAAGGAAAGATCGTCACCTTATCGGCGGTCCCTGCGGAATATACTTTGTTGGTCTTCTGGTCGAGCGATTGCCCGCACTGTACCGACCTGCTGCCTCGCCTGAATACCCTGTACGAAAACCAGAAAACAAAACGGTTTGAAGTGATGGCGGTCTCGATGGATACCAGTTCGGTGGCATGGAACAACTTCATCAGGACCCATAAGCTTCGCTGGGTCAATGTTTCCGAACTAAAAGGATTTGCCGGGAAAGCTGCCGACACGTATAACATCTATGCAACACCGACCATGCTGCTGCTCGACCGTGAAAAGAAGATCCTTTCGAAACCGATTTCATACCGGTCGCTGGAACAGGCGCTCAGGGAGGTCAACCTGATCCCCTGATTGCACTTTTTTTTTACCTTTGCATTTTTTCCGGCAAAACCTCAATCCATTCTAATCACACAGCCTCACGACAATTGTATGTACGAATTTATCAAAGGAAAACTGGTCGAGAAAAATCCGGTGTATGCCGTTATTGAATCCAACGGTATCGGTTATCTTCTGAATATTTCCATCCATACCTATTCCCTGATTCATGAAGATGAGCACTGTACCCTCTTCACCCATCTGGTGGTTAGGGAAGATGGCATGCTTCTCTTCGGTTTCGCGGAAAGGGAAGAGCGGGAATTGTTCCGGCAGCTCATCAGCGTCTCCGGGGTCGGGGTCGGCACTGCCCGGATCATTTTATCCTCGCTTTCACCCCATGAAGTTTGTCGTGCGATCGCAGAAGGGAATGCCCCGTTGCTTCAAAGCATTAAAGGCATCGGGACCAAGACGGCCCAGCGGATCATCATTGACTTGAAAGATAAGCTTTCCAGAGACCTGATTCCTCAAGAAAAAATGGGTTTTCTGCACAATACAAAGAAGGAAGAAGCGTTATCTGGATTGATCATTCTGGGCTTCCCAAAGATGCTTGCTGAGAAAGCATTGATTAAGATCATCGATTCGAAAGGAACGGGCCTGACGGTAGAACAGCTGATCAAAGACGCTTTAAAAATCTTGTGAGTAACTGTTTTTGAGTGAGGAACTACACCAACTCTGTAAGATATTATCTCTACTGCCTGGTTGTCCTCTTTGTCCTCTCTGTCCCTGCCTCCTATGGCAGCAGCGGGAGCAATTGGGGAACAATCAATTCATTTATGTTGCCTCCCGATACCCTTAAGGGTGACACCATCAAACTTCCCTATCCGTTCACGGACGAATCAACCCTTCCAGGCACACCCGGATCGAATGGGATCTATCTGAATAATCCTTCCAACATCAAGACCGCGATCGAATACGACCCGGTCACCCGTCAGTATTATTACAAGTACAAGATCGGTGAAATGGATTACCGCGTTCCGACCACGCTGACCTTTGAGGAATTCCAGAATATGGACATGCAAACCATCATCGACAATTACTGGAAGGAACGTTCGGAGGCAGCCGGCATCGATAATGCCAAAGGGATCATCCCTAAGATCCATATACCGGGGAAAGTCTTTGAGACCATTTTCGGAAACAATACGGTGGATATACGGCCTCAGGGTTCAGCCGAGATCAATTTCGGCCTCGTTTCCAATCGAAGGGATGATCCCATGCTGAACACACGGCAACGACGGCAGACCAATTTTGATTTCGATGAGAAGATCCAGATGAATGTGATTGCCAAGATCGGTGACAAGATCGAATTCAAGGTCAATTATAACACAGAAGCCACCTTTGATTTCGAGAACAAGCTCAAACTGAAGTACGAAGGAAAGGAAGACGACATCATCCAGCTGATTGAAGCGGGGGACGTAAACCTGCCGCTGTCAACCTCCCTGATCCGTGGAACCGAAAGCCTGTTCGGGATAAAGACCAAGTTGCGTTTTGGCCGCACTACCGTGACGGCGGTGTATTCCCAGCAAAAAAGTGAAACCAAGAACCTGCAGGTGCAGGGTAATGCCCTGACTACCCGGCTGAAGATCCGTGCGGATGAATATGAAGATAACAAGCACTTCTTCCTCGCCCAGTATTTCCGCGAAAATTACAAAAAAGCCCTTTCAAAGCTTCCGATAGTCAACAGCAACGTCAACATCCTGAAGATCGAAGTGTGGGCGACCAATATCGGCGCCGCCGTGACAGAGAACAGGAACATCGTTGCCTTTATGGATATTGGGGAAAACAGCCCATACAACACCCAGACTTTTCAGGGTTATCCCGGCAGGGTCTATCCGTCGAACCAGTCCAATAACCTGTTCCAGGTCCTCATGCCCACGCCGGCCGATACCGCCAACGTGAGGAATATTAACCGGGTGACCGATTATCTGAAAGGTCCGCCCTTCTTTCTGACATCCGGACAGGATTTTGAAAAGATTGAAAGCGCCAGAAAGCTTCTTCCCTCCGAATACACTTTTAACCCCAAACTGGGGTTCATCTCGTTGAATCTGGCACTGAATCCGGATCAGACCCTGGCCGTGGCTTATCAGTACCAGGTCATCGGCGATACAGCGGTCTACCAGGTTGGTGAGTTTTCCGACCAGGGGATCGTTTCACCAGAGTGTCTGATGGTCAAGCTGCTGAAAAGTACCACCCTCAATACCCGGATACCCACGTGGAAGCTGATGATGAAGAATGTATATGCGCTCGGCGCCTATCAGATCCAATCGAATGATTTTATTCTGAACATCCTTTATTCGGGGAATAACAACGGCGTTCCCACAGCCTATATCACCGAAGGGCGAATCAAAGGGATCCCGCTGCTCCGGGTGCTGAATTTTGATAACATGAACCAGCAGTTCAACCCTCCTCCCGACGGGATGTTCGATTTCATCGACAATGCTGCCACGCTAGGGGGAACCATCCAGGCATCCAACGGAAGAATCTTTTTCACGGTTCTCGAACCCTACGGACAGGATCTACGCGATTCAATCTTCGATATCAACGATCCCAATGGATCCCTGGCTCTGGCCGACAAATATTGTTTTGACTCCCTCTACACCATGACCAAGACCATGGCCAGGCAATACCCCGACAAGAACAAGTATTATATGGAGGTTTTCTATAAAGCCTCTGCCGGAGCTGAAATATCCCTCAACGCCCTGAATGTTCCGCCCGGTTCGGTACGGGTCACCGCAGGCGGGATTCTTCTTCAGGAAAATGTCGATTATACGGTGGATTATACCCTTGGCCGGGTAAGGATCATCAATCAGGGTTTGCTCAGTTCAAGCACCCCGATCAATATTTCGATGGAAAGCAATGAGATGTTCAATATCCAGACCAAGCGGATGATGGGTGCACACGTCGATTACAAGATCAACAAGGATTTCAGCATCGGGGCAACCATCCTGAACCTCAACGAACGGCCTTTGACCCAAAAGGTCAACTACGGAGATGAACCGATGTCGAACACCATGTGGGGGGTGAATCTGACTTACCGGACCCAATCGAGGCTGTTAACCCGGTTTGTCGATGCCATCCCTTTCATCCATACCAAGGTTATTTCGAATATAGCCGTGGATGCAGAATTTGCACAATTCATTCCAGGTCATTCCAAAGCCATCGGGAAAACGGGGACCACCTATATTGACGATTTCGAGGGAGCCAAGTCGACCATTGACCTGAAAAACATGGGCAACTGGTTTCTGGCCAGTACCCCACAGGGTCAGGTCACCACAGGCATGTTCCCGGAAGGGGCTCCGGGGACCAATCTTGCTTATGGATATAACCGTGCAAAATTTGCCTGGTATATCATCGATCCCTTGTTTTACGATAAAAATACCAACCTGATTCCGCCCAATGTATCGAACCAGGAACTCGCCAACCAGTATGTCCGGCAAATCTGGGAAACGGAGGTCTTCCCGAATAAACAACCCCTGAACGGGGTGCCGGTCAACCTGGCTGTCCTGAACATGGCTTATTACCCGTCGGAGCGAGGACCATACAATTACGAGGTTTCGCCTTCAGCCTTTTCCAGGGGTCTCAATGCCGACGGGACTCTGACATCCCCGGAGACACGGTGGGGAGGGATCATGAGAAAGATCGAGACCACGGATTTCGATGCCGCGAACGTCCAGTACATAGAATTCTGGATGATGGATCCGTTCGTATATGATTCGACCAATGAAGGTCAGCTCTATTTCAACCTTGGGGATATTTCGGAAGACATTTTACAGGATGGCAGGAAGAGCTATGAGAATGGATTACCTACAAGCTCGATCATTACGAATGTCGACACGACGATCTGGGGGCGGGTTCCCACCCTGCAGGCGCTCGTCGATGCTTTTGACAATAACGCTGCTTCCCGTCCATACCAGGATGTGGGGTATGATGGTTTGAGCGACCTGGACGAACAATCGTTTTTTGATTCCAGTTATATCCAAAAGGTCAAAAACGCTTTCGGTGTTGGTTCCGGAGCCTATAAAAATGCCACTACCGATGCTTCTGCTGACGACTACCATTATTTCCGGGGAACCGATTATGACAACACCCCCGAGTTCAGCAGCGTTCTTGAACGCTATAAGAAATTCAATGGCCCGGAAGGAAACTCCCCTACGGCGGAACAATCTATCGAGTCCTATCCGACCCTTGCAACCACGATTCCCAACGTGGAAGATATCAACAAGGATAATACCCTGAGCGAGACAGAACGGTATTACCAGTATGTGGTTCAGCTGAGGCATGACCAGATGCTACCCGGAAGAAACTATATCACCAATGTTTACCGGGCGACCGACATACCGTTGGCCGACGGAACCCGGGGAGCCGTGAACTGGTATCAGTTCAAGATCCCCATCCGTACCCCCGATAAAGTGGTAGGGAACCTTGCCGATTTCACATCCATTCGGTTCCTCCGGGCATTCTTCAAGGGATTCCAGCGGCCGATCATATGCCGTTTTGCCACGCTGGAGCTGAGCCGTGGTGAATGGAGGAAATATAACTACAGCCTGCTTACTCCCGGTGAATATATCCCCGATGATTATCAGAACCAAACGACTTTTGATCTGGCAACGGTAAGCATCGAAGAGAACGGCAGCAAGCAACCCATCCCGTATATCATGCCTCCGGGGATCCTGCGCGAAACGAACTGGGGCTCCATCAACATGCAACAGATGAATGAGCAATCCATGGTGCTGAAGATCTGTAACCTCGTGGATGGAGATGCCCGTGCTGCGTATAAGACCGCGGAACTTGATTTCCGTCAGTTCAAACGGCTGCAGATGTTCGTCCATGCCGAGCAATCAATCCGGAGTCAGAGTCTGAAATACGGCGATCTGACGATCTTCATGCGGATCGGTTCCGATTTCACGGAAAATTTTTATGAGTACGAGATCCCGCTATGGTTTACCCCATGGGGTACGACCGCCGATGACCCGGATAAGATCTGGCCTGAATCCAATGCCTTTAATATCGATCTTGCCCGGCTGGTCCAGGTCAAATATGACCGGAATATCGCCATGCGGCAACCTGGCTCCACCCTTTCTGCCTCCATGCCCTATATGGAATTCGATGGCGCCAACCGGATCATCGTGGTCGGCTCGCCGACCATCAGCGATGTAAAAGCCATCATGATCGGCATCCGGAATCCGAAGAAGACCAGCCAGACGCAGGACGATGATGGTCAGGCCAAATGTGCCGAAATATGGGTCGATGAACTCCGGTTGACCGATTTCAACAAACAGGCCGGTTGGGCTGCAACAGCACGTATAGAGGCCGATCTGGCCGATTTTGGCCGCGTCCAGTTCTCTGGAAGTTACAGCAGCGCCGACTTTGGAAGCCTGGAAGAGAAACAGACCAAACGCCTGATGGAAGCCATTACCACCTTCGGCTTTGACCTGGATCTCGAGCTTGGGAAATTCTTCAAGGAGAAGACGGGCATCCGTATCCCGATGCATTTCGATTATTCAATGTTAAAGACCACCCCGAAATATGACCCACTGAATCCCGACCTCTATCTGAAGGATGTCATCAAATCATTCGATACCAAGGATCAAAAGGATTCGATCCGGCGGATGACGGAAGGCTATACCCAACGAAAGAATTTCAACCTGATGAATGTCCGGAAGGAGAGGACCAAGGATAAAAAACCAAGGATCTACGACATCGAGAATTTCAACATCAGCTATTCCTATTCGGAAATATTCTTCCGGGATGTCGATATTGAATATGATCTGAAAAAAAAGTATGCCGGTGCACTGGCATATACCTTTTCTGCCAATCCGAAAAATGTCCAGCCCTTCGGAAAATCGAGATTCCTTTCTAAGTCCAAAGCCTTTGCACTGATCAAAGACTTCAACTTCTATTACCTGCCCAAATCCTTCACTTTCCGGACCGACATGAACCGTGAGTTCAACCAGCGGAAATTCCGGAATAAAAGCTCAGGTATTGTGCCAATGGAGACCTTTTATATCAAACGTTGGGACTGGTCGCGGCTATACGACCTGAAGTACGATTTTTCAAAATCGCTTAAATTCTCTCTGAATGCAAATGCCAACGCATTTATCAACGAGCCACCCGGGGTCATTGACCGTTCAAACCGTGACCAGGTCTGGAGCCAGATCTTTTCGTTCGGTACCATGTCGAACTATACCCAGCAATTCTCAGCTACCTGGGATGTCCCGTTCTCCAAGATGCTCATTCTGGATTTTATCAGTCTTTCAGCCGGGTACATGGTCAATTACCGGTGGTCGGCAACGCCTCTTTCCATCCAGCCCCAATTTGGCAACACCATCGAGAACGCTACTTCCAAGGTCCTGAACGGGGGAGTGAACCTGGTCACTCTGTATAATAAGATTCCCTATCTGAAAAAGATCAATCAGGGGGTCCCCATAAGTGCCCGCGAAACAAAACCCCCGATGCCGAAAACACCGGGTCCGGAAAAGAACAAGAAAAACCCCCAGCAGGCCGCTCAGGATTCCCTGAAGCTGGAAAAACCAAAGAAAAATATTGGGAAAATGATCCTGGATGGAACGCTCCGGATACTGATGTGTGTTCGGAATGCAAAATTTGCCTATACACAGGGAAATGGGACTCTGATGCCCGGATTTATGCCTGAACCCAACGCCATAGGCAATGACTGGTCACATAATGCTCCTGGACTCGGATTCATTTTCGGTGATCAAAAGGACATCCGATGGAAAGCCGTGGACCGCGGCTGGATGACCACCGACCCGATCATGAATACCGCTTATACCAACAAGTTCAACGAGAACCTTACAGTGAATATCAGTGTCGAGCCGATCAAAGATCTCCGGATTGAGATCAGCGCCCTCCGGACCTATTCAAGGAACCACCAGGAGTATTTCAGGGCCGACAGTTCAGGGATATTTCCGGGAAATCCCTATTCACCTATGGAATCGGGTTCATTCTCCATGTCATACATCATCCTGGGCACTACCTTTGACCATGAAGACGAATTCGGGAAGTCGCCGGTATTCGAAAAGATGAAAGAGATCCGGCTGCAGATCGCACAACGCTATGCAGCCCAGAATCCGAATTCATTCGGCATCACCGATTCGACAGGCTATCCAAAGGGTTACGGACCGACCGATCAGGAAGTGCTGACCACAGCCTTCATGGCAGCTTACACCGGAAAAGATCCCGCGAAGATAAAGCTGAATCCGTTTCCTGCCATCCCCTTGCCGAACTGGCGCATCACCTATGACGGCCTGGCCAAACTGAAAATATTCAAAACATGGCTCCGGACCCTGACCCTGACGCATGCCTATATTTCGACCTATAGTGTATCGTCATTTAACTCCAATATCAAATATAACGAACAATTCGGGTATCCCTCCGGCCTGAATGATGCCGGTAATTTCATCCCGAAGTCGGAAATGACCGTGATCTCGATCACTGAACAATTCAATCCCCTCATCCGAATCGATATTGCCTTTGTGAACAGTCTGCTGGCTAACTTTGAAATGCGGAGCGGCCGGAACCTGTCCTTCAGTTTCGCCAATAACCAGCTGACGGAGATCTCTTCCAATGAACTCATCATCGGACTGGGTTACCGGATCAAAGGCCTCCGGTTCAACCTCTCCGGCCTTTTTGGCGGCGGACGAAAAGCAAAAACAACATCCGATCTGAATCTCAAGCTTGATTTCTCCATCCGGAAGAATAAAACCGTCCTCCGGAGGATCGACCAGGATATCAACCAGGTCTCTGTTGGCCAACAGGTGCTGTCGATCAATTTCACGGCCGATTATAATCTCAGCTCTAAATTCACCCTCCGGTTCTATTTCGATAAGATCATCAATTCCCCGTATGTCTCCAACCAATACAGGACTTCCAACACCAAGGGAGGAATTGCCCTGCGGTTTACTTTCTCCCAGTAAGTTTCATCAAGGGACGAACAGATTTTATCCTTTTTGAAAAAAAAATGTATTTTTGAAAAACCATTTAAACAAGAAACCCATGAACGTTCCTGAAAATCTGAAGTACACGAAGGACCACGAGTGGTTGAGGGTAGAAGGTGAGCATGCCTATGTTGGCATCACCGATTACGCCCAGCACGAACTTGGCGACATCGTTTTCATTGAAGTTGAAACAGTAGGAGAGATCCTTGAAAAGCATGAATCATTTGGCACTATTGAAGCCGTAAAGACCGTTTCCGACATGTTTATGCCGGTAGAAGGAGAAGTCCTTGAATTCAATGAGGAGCTGACCACAAAACCCGAAATCATCAATCAGGATCCATATGAAAAGGGGTGGGTGATCAAGATCAGGATATCAAAGACATCCGAGGTTGATGAACTCCTGAATCCGGTTCAGTATAAAGCGCTGATTCAGGAATAGCAGACTATTTCCCCCAACCAAAGGCGTCAGCCCGGTTTTTCCCCGGCCGTTTTCCCGGATTTTTGAAAATGGTCAAAAACAACCTGGCCTTTTGATTTTCCGATGGTCTCCTGCAGGTCTTCCAGGGTAGCCATACGGATATTTTTAACCGACTTGAATTTCCGGAGCAATTTCAGGTTAATGGTGTGACCGACACCCTGGATCCCTGTCAACTGGGGACTCAGCGTGGCTTTTTCCCGTTTGCGTCGGTGATGGGTGATCCCGAAACGATGGGCTTCATCCCTTAACTGTTGCAGGATACGCAGTGTTTCCGATTTCTTATCGAGATACATGGGGAGTGGATCGTTTGGGTAATAGATCTCTTCCAGTCTTTTGGCAATACCAATCACCGTCATTTTTCCCACTAAGTCAAGCGTGTTCAGGCTGTTCAATGCGGCTGACAACTGTCCCTTTCCACCGTCAACCACCACCAACTGTGGCATGGGCTTATTTTCCTCCATCAGCCGTTTATACCGGCGGTAGATGATCTCTTCCATGGAAGCAAAGTCGTTGGCCCCCTCAACTGTCCGGATATTGAAGTGACGGTACTCGCTTTTGTCCGGCCTGGCATTCTTAAAGCAAACCATTGCCGCGACCGGAGTCGTACCCTGAAGATTGGAATTATCGAAACATTCAATATGGACGGGCAATTCAGTCATACGGAGATCCTTCATCATCTGTTCCAGGATCCGGCGGCCCCGGTATTCCGGATCGACCAGTTCCTTCTGCTTTTCCCGTTCCAGCTGGTAATACCGTACATTGCGCTCCGACAGGTCCAGCAATTTTTTCTTGTCACTGATCTTTGGCACAGTGAAAATCACCCCGGAGAGCGGATATTCTATTGGAAAAGGCAGAATGATCTCGGGCGACTGGCTCTCAAAACGCTGGCGGATATCGGTAATGGCAAGGGTCAGAAGCTCTTCGGGCGTTTCGTCGAGCTTCTTATGCAGCTCTACGGTATGAACCTGGATGATGGCGCCATGCATGACTTTCATGAAATTCACATAGGCATGAAGTCCTTCCGCGGTAATGGAGAATACATCGACGTCATTGATGGATGGATTGACCACTGTTGATTTGCTCTGGTATTTCTCGAGAAGGGAAAGCTTTTCCTTTACCAGATGTGCTTTTTCAAATTCCATGGTCGAAGCATATCCCATCATCAGCTCTTTAAGCTGTCGTGCAACCATGCTGAGGTTGCCCTTGATGATCTCCTTGATGGCCCCGATCGACTTGTCATAATCTTCCGGGGGCTGAAATCCTGCGCAAGGTCCTTTACAGTTACCGATATGATATTCAAGGCAAACCTTGAATTTTTTCTCCGCGATATTCTTTTGGGTCAGATTCAGGTTGCAGTTCCGGAGGGGATAAAGCTGGCGGGTCAGATCCAGGAGGGTGTGCATGAGCCGCACGTTGGCATAAGGTCCGAAGTATGCCGAACCGTCCCTGACCACGTGCCGTGTCGGAAAGACGCGGGGGAACGGCTCGTTTTTAATGCAGATCCAGGGGAAGGTCTTGTCGTCCTTAAGGGCAACATTATAATGGGGCTGGTATTTCTTGATGAGGTTATTCTCAAGAAGGAGAGCATCCTGTTCCGATTCGACTACGATGTACTTGATATCGGCTATCCGTCGGACCAGCATTTGAACTTTCCCGCTGATCGAGTTTATTTTTGAAAAATATGAGCTGACCCGTTTTTTTAGGTCTTTTGCTTTTCCGACATAGATGACCCGGTTCTTCTCATCGAAATACTGATATACGCCTGGTTTATGCGGAAGGCTCCGGACGATGGTCTCCAGATGGGAAAAATATTTATTCAGTGATCCGGTCAAAATCGTTTTTTTTAAGGGTCAGTGAGGCTCTGGGGTGATCACGGGATATATCTTTTCATCATTTTTACGGAATCAGTCCGAGCATTTTGAACGCTTCTTTTGTAATAGTCTTCCTGGCCATAGAGAAATCCGAAATCTGCTCCTGGAAAATCGGTTCGATCAGAGTAGCGACAAAGTAAACCCTTCCATTTGTCTCCAGATATCCTACAAACCAGCCGTAGTTATTACCATTGCGGATTGACCAGCCTGTTTTCCCACTGATGGTGTACTTTTCGGTTTTTTCGTCGACCATGATGGATTTCACCTGTTTCATCACCTTCGAGGAGAGGGGTAGTCTTTCCTCATATAGCCGCCGGAGGAAATTTACCTGTTCTCTCGGCGTGATACGCGAATCGCCTTCAAGCCAGAAGAGATCAAGGGTTTGCTGTGTGATCAGCATATGGCCGTATTGGAGTTTCCCGACCCAGTTTTTCATTCGTTCCACCCCTATTTTACGGGCTAGTTCCTGATAACAGGGGACGCACGATACCCGGAAAGCCCCGGTAAGCGTAAGGTCCCTGTCCCATGCGGATATCCGCCGTTTTTTACCATCCCATGTAAAAATGGTAGCGGTATCGATTACACCGGTTTCAAGTCCGATCAATGAGTTGACGATCTTAAAGGTGGATGCCGGAAGGTAACCGCTGTCCCAGCGTGAAGGATTAAAACCCAGTAATTCGTTTTTTACGGGGTCGGAAATTAAAATAGTGCCTTTCACCCCATATTGGTCGAAAATGGATTTCAGGGCTGGTACCTCCCGGACATCCGCTTTATTCTGTGCGTGTGCCAAGCCATTGAACAGGAAAGACGACATGGTCAGGATGACCGGGAAGGCATAATAGGCAGATTTTTTCAATGATAAATAAAAACTTAACATTTCCTGGATCTTTGTTAATTTTACCCCTCAGATTTGATAAACGAAAAATTCCTTACTGAACGTCAGACTGCAAGATAGCAACAATTTCAATTCCAAAACCCTCATCCCATGGCAATCCCAACATCACGGACCAAAGAACCCGGCATCATCACAGTCAACGATGAAAAGTGCACCGGATGCGGTAAATGTGTAAGTGTCTGTAGCGATCTGGACCTCGAACTTTATGAAGGGAAATCGCGACCAACCGGCCATGGTGTCTTCGGATGCATTGCCTGCGGCCAATGTATGGCCGTTTGTCCCGAAGGTGCCATAGAAGTAAATGGACGTTTTCTTTCACCTGCGGATATGTTCCCTCTTCCTTCCAGGGAAAGCGCTGCTTCTTACGCATCGTTGATGAACCTTCTGAACCGCCGGCGGAGTATCAGGAGATTTAGAAGCACTCCGGTCGACAGCTCTCTGGTAGATCAGGTGCTTGCGGCAGCTCAGACAGCGCCAATGGGACTTCCGCCATCCGACATCAACGTCATGGTGCTTGATTCGAAAGAAAAAGTACGCGCTTTTGCTGAAGATTTCTGCCGTTACCTCGAAAAGATCCGGTGGATCTCTTCTTCATGGTTTCTCACCCTGATGAGACCCTTTTGGGGGAAGGAGACCGATGACCTGTTCAGGAATTTCATGAAGCCGCTCATCAACAAGTATATCAGCTCGATGAAGGAGGGTGACAACATGGTAAATTATGATGCCCCGGTGGCCATGTATTTTTACGGATCACCCTATTGCGATCCTGGTGATTCCATCATTGCAGCGACCTATGCGATGATTGCAGCCGAATCGCTTGGGCTGGGGACATGTATGCTGGGAGCCGTGCACCCATTCATCCAGAGTGGCAAGGCGGCAAGAAAATTCAGGGAAAAACACGGAATTCGCTTTAAAAGCCGGGAAGGTCTTTTCCTGATCATGGGTTACCCGAAGGCAGAATTTCTGAAGGGGATCAGGCGGGGATTCGCATCGGTGAACTGAACCAGATGGATAGCCCTCCTTCGAACTTCTTATCAGCAACACCCTTGATGAATACCCATTTGAAGTTCTTCATTCATGGTTTGGTTAAAATCAGATATTGCCAGGGCTGAAATTTCAGGGTGTCTCCGAGGTTAACCTGCGTTTGGTCCAATCCATTCAGCCAGTCCGAATGCAACAAGGAAGAGGGCAGGGGATAGTCGATGATCTGGTTCCGTGTATTGACCATGACCAGCACCTCGGGATTATTTTCATAAATACGTTTAAAAACAACTACATCGTCATCGGGAAAAGATTCGATGGCGCCCCGTTTCAACGCCTGGCTTTTTTGCCGGGATGACATTAGTGACCGATACTCCTTCATCATTCCCGGATTGGTGGTCCAGTCGATGGGACTTGTGGTAAATAATGGAAGTTTAACGGGACAACCTACCTCCTGCCCGTTGTAGATAAGCGGGACGCCCCCCATGAAGGACACCAGGACAAAGGCGGCCATGGAGGCTTGTTTGCCACCGAAAACACCCAACGGCGTGTCATTCCAGGCCGTTTCATCATGGTTGGTGGTGAACCTGAGTTTACGGGCTGAATCAGGTAATACACCGTTTTCCGATTGGTTTGTGGCGAAAAGTCCCCCCGCTGTTTGATGGTTCCTGAAAATGTTTTTCAGCTTTTCCAGATAACTCCAGCTGAAGTTCATCTGAAATCCGGCTGTAAAGTGATCGATACGGGCCCCTTCAGCCAGAAGGAGCAGCTTCCGCTCTGGTATCATTTTCAGACTGTCAATTGCTTGTTTCCAGAAATCAAAGGGGACAAAATCGGCAGCGTCGCAACGATATCCGTCCACTCCGGCCGACACGATCCAGTATTTCATGGCCGCTATCATCGCTTGCCTCATCTCCGCATTATCATAATTCAGATCAGCTACATCTAACCAGTTGGTCCCGGGAGGGTGGATGATGTTCCCGTTGCCATCCTGTGTATACCAGTCTTTGTTGGCGATCCAGGGATTATCCCATGCTGTGTGGTTTGCCACCCAGTCAAGGATCACCGCCATTCCTTTTTTATGGGCCTCCGATACGAGATTCTTTAAATCGTCGAGATTCCCCAGTTCCGGATTTATTTCCAGGTAGTTTTGTACTGAATAAGGCGAACCCATCTGTCCGACGGAATTCTTCTTTCCGATAGGATGAACAGGCATCAGCCAGATCACGTTTATCCCCAGACTTTTTATTGAATCCAGCCTTGGCAGGATCGAATTCAGTTTTCCATCGGTACTGAAAGCCCGGTGGTTTATCTCGTAAATGGCGATATCCGGAGTTGAGGGAACAACAAAAACATCGTTTGAAGGGGGTATATAAGTTGTATCATCACTTTTCCGGCAACCGGAGAGCAGGAGAATAACCAGGAAAATGATCCGGAGGGTTTTCATGTGAGTGGATTAAAGTCCTGCAATTTACTAACATTTTCAAGATCTTCCATCAGCGCCATGCACAAAACATTTCGTATCTTGCATGTCGGAAAAAGGCATGACAAAAAAGCCTTGTATTATTAACGGGAATAAGATCAAAAGGAATGATCGACTTACGAAGTGATACGGTAACCAGACCTTCCAGGGGAATGCTGGAAGCCATGTTTTCTGCCCAGGTGGGCGACGATGTCTTAGGTGATGATCCGACCGTGATTGAACTGGAACACAAGGCTGCCAACCTGTTCAGAAAAGAGGCTGCCCTCTTTTGTCCCTCGGGCACCATGACCAACCAGATCGCTGTCAACATCCATACCCGCCCGGGAGATGAGGTGATCTGCCACCAGTTTTCCCATGTCTATTATTATGAAGGCGGCGCCATGATGCGCAACTCAGGGGTATCGGTATGCCTGCTCGGTGGTGACCGCGGACTGATCACGGCAGCCGATGTTGAAACCCATATTAATCCGGAAGATATCCACCGGCCGTCGACCAGGCTGGTCGAAGTGGAAAATACAATGAACAAAGGCGGCGGTACCTGTTACCGTTATGAAGACCTGGCAGAGATCGCGGCTATTTGTAAAAAGCATGGCCTGAGATATCACCTTGACGGTGCCCGCCTGTTCAATGCGTTGGTTGAAACCGGAGAGAAACCGGAAGATTACGCAAAGTTGTTCGATTCGGTTTCAATCTGTCTCTCCAAAGGGCTGGGGGCGCCGATCGGATCCCTGCTGGTCGGTTCTGCGGATTTCATACGGCAGGCACGACGGGTGCGCAAGGCATTCGGCGGCGCGATGCGGCAGGTGGGATACCTTGCAGCAGCCGGAATCTATGCACTGGATCATAACATCAGCCGCCTGAAAGAGGATAATGACCGGGCGCGATACCTGGGCCGCCTGCTTGCTGGTCTTCCATATGTGGAAAAGGTCATGCCGGTCGATACGAATATCGTGATCTTTTCACTTAAGAAGGGTTATCCGGAAGAGCAGTTCCTGGACAGGCTGAAGCAAGAAGACATTCATGCGCTGCCCTTCGGCCCGCAAACCGTGCGGTTTGTCACCCATCTCGACTTTACCAGTGATATGCTGGAAAAGACGGAGGAGGTACTGAAACAGGTTCGCTTCTGATCACCGGTCCATGCCCGTATCATACTCGAATTTCGGATCCGTGGTCTTTTTCCCATTTGTTCCGATGTTGAAGACAAATCCGGAATAAATGACCCGGGCATCGCGGCGGCGTGTGGATTCCTGGACCAGGACAGGCGTATTCACGGTCGTTTCTTCTGCACGCAAGCCTGCCATAACCGTAAATTTTTTCCAGCTGCAGGTCAGCGTGCCGAACAGGGCATAAACCGTTTGGTTCGATTTGAAATGATTGGTTGCGGTGGTGTCGTTGATCCATTGGTCATTTTCCGTTTCCGTTTCCTGTTGGTATTCCACATCTGCCCTGAAGAGATATTCCTCTTCGCGGTTGAATACATGCTCATAAAAACCGATCAGGCCAACATTTTGTTCGATCTCATTCCCGTCAAGGCTCCGGCTGTATTGTTCATAAGGCTCCTGCTCGTTGTTTTTATACAGATTCTCATCGAGATTGGTTCGCTTGTTCTCCCGGTAGTTATAGGTGCCCAAAGGCTTATATTACCATCCATATCCACCGAAACTGAGGGAATGGTTTGCAGCATATCGGTCACCGTTCCCGTTTGCGCCTGGATATCCTTCTGCACATTGAATACCTTCCGGTCTATCTTGTTGATCATCATGGAACCTCTTTCAGCTTGAAATAGCCGTTACTGTCGGAAAACACCCCGGTCACCATAGTGTGATTTATGGTATCAAGGAGAACAATGTTGGCATATTCAACCGGTGCCTCGCTTTGACGTTCAATGATCCTACCGGTGACGACCCCGGAAGACCTGACCTGGGAAATAAGGGTTAATGGAATAAGAAACAATGAAGGAAGTATGGCAAAATACCGGATCATTAAACAGGAATATATTTCCGGCTGCAAAGATATAAAGCTTGATGTGTCAGAATAAACTTTTAGACAGGGAGGCAAAAAATGCCGATCAAAAGGCAGTTTTTCAGGGATTGATTGTGCTGACCTGTTGCCCCAGGAGAGAAAGGAAGAAAATAAATAAAGCAACCACGATCCAGACGATGGAAAAACCCTTTTGTAAAGGAGTTAACCTGACTTCTTCCGGAACCCAGTTCTTCCGGCCGTTGAAAATCGATCCCAGCGTTGCTTTTGCCGGATGAAGCACCGTATCGATTATGACTCCGATAATATGGGCAATCACAAGAAAGGCCAGGATATAGGCCAAAGGATTATGCCATTTCCCTATCACTTCGAATGGGTTGATCTGGTTGACTGGAGCAAAAAATCCCTTTTGCTCGGAAGTAAGAAGAAAAATACCTGTAACCGCCGTCAGCAGTCCGACGACGAAAATCAAAACCATTGCCAGAGAAGCAGCAGGATTATGTCCGGAATATTTCACCCCTTCCATGCGAATATTTGTCAGGAATTCTTTAAGCTTACCAAATCCTAACGGAAAATCACTGAACCTCGAATAAGCCGGACCGGTCCATCCCCAAATGAAACGAAAAAAGATTAGTACGGCAACCATATAGCCCAGCGCAACGTGAACAGAAAGGAACCTTCCCTGATGAAGCAGGAATGCGGCAGTGATACCTATTACTAATATCCAGTGAAAAAGCAAGGTGGGCAAACTCCAGACACAACTTTTTGTCGTCGACATATTTTAAATTTACTTTTATTTGATTTCTGCAGGATTTGATCTCCGAAAACGGAAAAGGTTACAAGGTTGGTCACTTTTTCATCCCGTCCCATCCCTGCTAGGTGATCGGAATTGATTGGTCACCGTTGTATGATTGATGGTATCGCGGAGAACAACATGAGACCCGGTAAAGTTTTACAGAGAGTAACCGAAAACACCGAATAAAAGTTACTTTTTAAGTCATTGTTGAAAACATTTCCCCAAAACTGTATTACTTTTGTCATTCAATCGGATTAAGCATAAAACCTTAATCCGTAGTGTAATGAGAACAATGAAATTATTCATCGGTTTGTTTTTGCTGATCTTGCCGGTTTTCCTCAGGGCTGAAGCGAAAGAAATTCCTTTTACCCTCGATGACAGGGACCGGTTGATCAGAACCGAGCAAAAGATTGAATCTGTGAAAATTGAAATGAATGCACGGTTCGAAGCGGTTAACAAGCAATTTGAATCGGTTGATAAAAGGTTTGAGGCGATGGACAAACGTTTCGATCAGCTTTTCAACTTTCTTTGGGTCATCATCGGCATTTTCACCGCCATGATGATCAGTGTATTTGGTTTTGCATTCTGGGACCGGAAACTATCCCTGGCCCCGTTGAAAAAACAGGATCAGAAAATCATCGGCATTCTGGTGGATTTTGCAAAAACCCAACCGAAACTTTCCGAAATTTTGAAAAACGCAGGGTTATTATAGAGTAGCATATTTCCTATGGCTTACGAAGAATTTTTAGCTGAACGGATCCATAAAACCTTCATGGAGAAAGGTGTTCATGTTGAAGAAAAAAAAATGATGGGCGGTGTCTGTTATCTGGTCGATGACAAAATGTGTGCCGGCATTGTCAAAAACAAGCTCATGGCCAGGATCGATCCGGCCATCCATAACGACTGTCTGAAGAAAAAAGGGTGTCATGAAATGGATTTTACCGGTCGACCTATGAAGGGATTTGTTTTTGTGGAGCCGGAAGGGATCGACACCGACGAAGATCTGTCGGAATGGATCCAGCGCTGCCTCGATTACAATCCCAAAGCAAAATCAAATAAAAAAAGATGACACGTGTAGTGTGACACGTGATGTTTAATTTTACTCGTCACTCGTAATTCGTCACTCGTCACTTATTTGAACCCGTCCCACCCCTGTGCCGTAAGCGGAATGGATTGTCCGTCGGGGGTTATCATAAATTTTCCTTCCGGCGCATTGGTCATGTGGCCTATAATGGAAATATCGCCTGTTCCTTTGATTTTTTCGTAATCGCTTTGGGAAACCGTGAAGAGCAATTCATAATCCTCTCCACCGCTTAAAGCAGCTACCGAGGGAATGATCTTATAATCCATGGCCAACTGACGTGTCTGATCATCGATGGGGATCTTTTCTTCATAAAGTTTACATCCGACCCCGGATTGCTTGCACAGATGCAGGATCTCTGAAGCCAATCCGTCGGAAATATCGATCATGGAAGTCGGCTTTACCCCGATGTCGTTGAGAAGATTGTGAATATCGGTCCTTGCCTCAGGCTTCAATTGTCTTCCCAGTAGGTAATCAAATCCCGTTAATTCCGGTTGCATTTCGGGATTCACCCGGAACACCTTCTTTTCCCTTTCCAGGATCAGCAAACCCAGGTAAGCACTGCCAAGATCACCCGTAACACAAAGCAGGTCTCCCGGCTTCGCTCCGTTCCGGTAAACAATCTCTTCCCGGGTCGTTTCCCCGAGAATGGAAACCGAGATCATCAAGCCCCTGGGACTTGAACTGGTATCGCCTCCTACCAGATCGACCCGGTATTTTTCACAGGCCAGCAGGATGCCGGCATACATCTCGTCGAGAACTTCTGCAGGGAAACGGTTGGAAACCGCTATGGAAACGGTCATCTGCCCCGGAATCCCGTTCATGGCAGCAATGTCGGAGATATTCACCACGGCGGCTTTATAACCGAGATGCCGGAAGGGCATGTAGGTGAGGTCGAAGTGAATTCCCTCAATTAGCAGGTCAGTCGATAGGAGAATGAGTTTATTGCCGGCATCGATGACAGCTGCGTCATCTCCAACCCCTTTCAGGGTCTCCGGGTGATATGACCTTATATCTGTGGTCAGACGATCAATCAGTCCGAATTCCCCCAACTCGGATAATTCGGTTCTCCGGGAAGGCCCGTGAACCTTGCCGGATTCTTTTTTATAATACATATACCAAGGATCACAATCTATACAAATTTAATTCATTATGCTCCCGATGCAACGATCTTTTCGTTATTTTTGTCTAAATTTAAACCTAACCAAATACTCTATGAAAAACAAAACTCGATTAACGTTATTTATGTTTATGGCCTTTGCTTTAATATTTTCCATAAACGGTTGTAAAAAAGATAGTACAGACGAACCAAACCCTACTCCTCCGAATGAAGAATATGGTATCATTATGGGATCACTGACCAATGGAGTGACCCTTCAGCCAATCTCCAACGGTCTTGTTCTGCTAACGAACATGAGCGGTACGGTTCTTCAGCAAATATCCTCCGGTTCAAATGGATTGTTTACCATTTCCTCGATTGGGGATGGCATGTATCAGGTCAAGGTACAGCAAAACGGATATAAGGAAATGGTTGCCGACAGTGTGGTCATCAGCTCGGTGAATCCAAAGGGAAACTTTGTCGGACTTTGTCCGGTTGAGACTTCCTTTGCTATTCCGGTATCTGCCCTTTCCGGACTTATCCTCGATAACAATACTTTACCAATAGCCAACGCCACGGTTTCTATTTCAGCAGAGCCTGAATCGCTGACCAATGGTTATTTTTCCTCTGTACTGACTAATTCCAGCGGACAATTCCTGATTCCGGCCATTCCTCTGACCACCGGTAACCTCAAGACCCTCATTCCCAGCTTTAAGATCCGGATTCTGAAAGAAGGATATCAACCGATATATATGACAGGGATCATTTTATCGGAGAACCGGATGAAGGTCAGGAATGCAACCCTGCAGCCGGCTTCCGGAGGAGGCACCGTGATTTTCGAAGAGGCCTTTGAAACGGCAACAGCCTGGACCTACCATGGGTTCTGGCATCGCCAGCAGAATGCCGTGTTACCCAACACTGCTTATCCGCAATATGTCCAGCTGGCACCCAACGACAAATCCAATGGAAATATTCCCGATGCCTTTGGCGGACAGTATGATGCCTGGTTTGGAGAAGCCACCACCGGCAACTATATGGGTACTCCTGCTTCAGGACAGTCAAATCTCTCAGGAGGTACAGGTACGGAAGCCCATCAGGGCGGATTGACCTCCCCTCCGATCCAGATCACCTCCTCCTCCGGATTTGCAACCCTTACCTTCTGGTCGTGGTATGAAGTAGAAAGTGTCAACCCGAACAGTTCAGGATATGACATCATGGAGGTTTTCGTGGTTGATGCCGCCGATTCCACCTCCCAGACCTCATTGGGAAGATTGAATCCATACTCGGATCCCATACTTGAGAACAGGGATGCCATCCCTTATACCTCCGGAGGATTCAATCAGGCTCCTGTCTGGAAATATGAACAATTTGACCTGACCTCCTTCGTCGGGCAAAATATCAGGCTCAGATTTGAATTCAGGACCATTGATGAAATGTATAACGGATTCCGTGGATGGTTTGTCGATAATATCAAGATTACAACCGACGCACCGGTAAAATCCGGCATTCCATTACCCACCTACCCCAAGAACGCTAACCCAAGATAATTTTTCAGGCACAAACCAGAATAAGAAAGCCGGTCCGGAGAAATCCGGACCGGCTTTCTTGTCTTCAGAAAGAAAGGAATCACTAAAAAAGACCGGTACAGGGATAAATATCTTTATTTTTGCATTTCGATACACCGTCAAAATGACAGGGTTTGGGGATGGTACGATATGTGTTTAGAATTTTTCTAAATTAAAGACTTCCATGGAACCGGATACCAATAAGATCCTCGATGAAGTAACTCAGGGCGAATACAAGTATGGTTTTGTCACGGATATTGAGACGGAATATGCTCCCAAAGGTTTGAATGAGGATATCGTTCGTTTCATTTCCAAAAAAAAGAATGAACCCGGGTTCCTCCTTGAATTCCGGCTCAAAGCTTATCGGCACTGGCTAACCATGAAACAACCGGGCTGGGCCCATCTGCAGATCCCGCCGATTGATTTCCAGGATATTATTTATTATGCCGCCCCGAAAAAGAATAAAGAGGTGACCAGTCTGGATGAAGTGGATCCTGAATTACTGGCGACTTTCAATAAGCTGGGCATTTCGCTGGAAGAGCAGAAAAAACTGGCGGGTGTCGCTGTGGACGCGGTCATGGACAGCATCTCGGTGAAGACCACTTTCTCAGACACTCTTTCCGGACTTGGAATCATCTTTTGTTCGTTCAGCGAAGCGGTGCAGAAACACCCCGATCTGATTAAACAATACATGGGGTCGGTGGTACCTTATACCGATAATTTCTTTGCCGCCCTCAACTCGGCAGTGTTCAGCGATGGCTCATTCTGTTACATCCCTAAAGGGGTTCGCTGTCCGGTAGAATTATCCACCTATTTCCGCATCAACGCGGCAAATACAGGGCAGTTTGAAAGGACCCTCATCATAGCCGATGAAGGGGCTTATGTGAGTTATATGGAAGGATGTACCGCCCCAAGGCGTGACAAGAACCAGCTGCATGCCGCTATCGTGGAGATCATTGCCCTGAAAGACGCCCAGGTCAAATACTCTACTGTCCAGAACTGGTATCCGGGTGACAGGAACGGGGTTGGAGGAATATATAATTTTGTAACCAAGCGGGGAATCTGCAAGGGGAGCAATTCAAAAATTTCCTGGACCCAGGTTGAGACCGGTTCGGCCATAACCTGGAAATATCCAAGTTGCATCCTGCTGGGCGATCATTCGGTCGGGGAATTTTATTCGGTTGCCGTAACCAACAACCATCAGCAGGCTGATACAGGGACGAAAATGCAGCATTTGGGCAGGAATACCCGCAGTACCATCATATCGAAAGGGATATCGGCCGGAAAAAGTAACAATTCTTACCGGGGTCTGGTACGGATCACAAAAAATGCCACGAATGCCAGAAATTACAGTCAGTGTGACTCGCTTCTGCTGGGCTCTGCCTGCGGCGCTCATACCTGGCCCTATATCCAGGTGGAGAATAAATCGTCGATCGTGGAGCATGAGGCAACCACCTCGAAGATATCCGAGGATCAACTCTTCTATTGCCAGCAGCGGGGCATTGATACAGAAAGCGCCATCGGCCTGATTGTCAACGGTTATGCAAAGGAAGTGCTGAAACAACTGCCCATGGAGTTTGCCGTAGAAGCCCAAAAGCTCCTGTCGATATCCCTGGAGGGCAGCGTTGGATGAATATATGTAAAGACGCACTGCATGCGTCTCAACGATAAGTATACGATCATGTTAATAAGCATTAATAACCTTCATGCCTCCATCAACGGTAAAGAGATCCTGAAAGGGATCAACCTGAAGGTCAATAAAGGGGAAGTGCATGCCATCATGGGCCCGAACGGGACCGGAAAAAGCACACTGGCCTCGGTGATTGCCGGACGCGACGTTTTTGAAGTTACTTCAGGAGAGATTTTGTATAAGGATAAAGACCTCCGCAAATTATCGGTGGAGGAACGGGCTCGGGAAGGCATTTTTCTGGGTTTTCAGTATCCGGTTGAGATCCCGGGTGTCAGCATCACCAACTTCATGCGCACAGCCGTCAACGAACTCCGCAAATATAAGGGACAGGATCCCTTGCCGCCAGGGGATTTCCTCCGGCTGATGGAAGAAAAAAAGAAACTGGTCGAGATCACCTCTAACCTGACTAACCGCTCGGTCAACGAGGGCTTCTCGGGAGGTGAAAAGAAAAAGAATGAGATCTTCCAGATGGCGATGCTCGATCCGATCCTGGCCATTCTCGATGAAACCGATTCGGGGCTCGACATCGATGCTTTACGGATCGTCGCAAACGGAGTCAATAAGCTCCGGACGAAAGAAAATGCCTTTCTGGTGATCACCCATTATCAACGGTTGCTCGATTATATTATACCCGACTTCGTGCATGTTCTGTTCGAAGGAAGGATCGTGAAATCGGGAGGAAAAGAGTTGGCCTTCGAACTGGAAGAAAAAGGCTATGACTGGATAAAAAATGAACAGGAGGTATGATGCACCCCGTAAACCCGGAACTTATCACAAAGGAGCGGATGCTGGACCTGTTCACCGGAATTCAGCCGGCAATCGTGCAGAATGATTCCCCGGCTTTCTCCGGGATCAGAAAGAAGGCGATTGAAGCTTTCCGGCAGCTCGGGTTCCCGGATACCAAAACGGAATCATGGAGGCATTCCAGCCTGAAAGAATCTTTTTCCCTCAACTATGACTATCCGTTGTCTCCTCCGGAAAATGCCGATATTCAAAAAGTATTCCGTTGCAATATTCCCCATCTCGATACAGCCATCCTCGGGCAGCTTAACGGATGGTATGTGTCGAAAGACGTCCCTTTGATGGAGCTCGGAAACGGGATCATCATGGGAAGTCTGGCCGAAGCAAGAAAAAAATATCCGCAGATCGTTGAAAAGCATTTTACCCGCTATGCCAATGATCCGGAAAGCGGATTTACAGCCCTGAATACGGCTTTTGCCCAGGATGGCATTTTTATTTTCGTTCCCGATGGCGTGAAGAGCCCGAAGCCTGTACAGTTGATCAATGTCATCCATGCCGACCGGAACCTTTTTCTTCAGACACGCAACCTCATCCTTTTAGGAAAGAACAGCCGGTTGTCGATTGTTCATTGTGATGATTCGTATAACCTCCAGGCCAGCTTTTCTAATATCGTTACAGAGATACATCTGGATGAACACGCTTTTCTCGATCACTATAAGCTGCAGAACCTGAACAACAACTCAACCCTGGTCAGCTCGGTCTTTTTCCAGATGGAAGCGGAAGCAAGGCTTGAATCACATTTTCTTTCACTCAACGGAGGTTTCCTGCGTAACAACATCCGTCTGCTTTTCAACGGTCCAAACGGGAATGCCAATATTTACGGGCTTTATCTCATGGACCGCAAACAGCATATCGACAACTATGTTTTCATTGATCATGCATCTCCCGGATGTAACTCCAACGAGACCTTCAAAGGCATCCTGGATGAAAATGCAGGAGGGGTCTTCCTCGGACATGTACTGGTACGCCGGGATGCTCAGAAGACCAATGCATATCAGAGCAACCGCAACATCCTGCTAACCGACACCGCCAGAGTCAACTCCAAGCCCTTCCTTGAGATCTATGCCGATGATGTGAAATGCAGTCATGGTTCAACGACCGGCCAGCTCGACCAGGATGCGATGTTCTACCTGCGTCAGCGTGGCATTGGGGAGGAGAGTGCCCGGATGCTCCTGATGTTTGCTTTCGCCGACGAAATCGTCAGTAAAATAGCGATACTCCCGTTACGTAGCCGTATTGAAGACATGGTCAAAAAACGGCTTCAGGGTGAACTGCAGATCTGTGAGCAGTGCGTGCTTCATTGCAGCACCCCGGAACATCCGGTAGAGTTCCATATCGACCTGAGCAAGATTTAATAACTTTGGCATTTGGAATCATTCCGGCTGTCCCGGCTTTATCGGTGAAAAAATTACTGCTTGCCTCTGTAATCCTTTTTTTCCTTCCTGTTTTATGGCTTGTCCTGAAATAGCTATACAGTTTTAACCTAAAAGGAATAAGCGCAGAACCCTGATCACCGTGGCATCGGTTTTCTTTGCTGTGTGGTTCGCCCTGCTGATGCGTGCATTCCAGCTCGGAAGCTACGACCTGATGGTATACAACATCGTGCATGCCTATTCAGGCTATTTCCAGGTCCATGCCAAGGGTTACTGGGGCGATCAGGTGCTTAATAATGCATTCTGCTTTACACCTACTCTGAAAGAGAACCTGACAAAGGATCCTGAGACTGCAGGTTTTGCACCACGACTTGAATCCTTTGCTCTCGCTTCATCAGGACTTCAGACCAAGGGGGTTATGGTGAACGGGAATGATCCTGCTTGAATCGGTCTTTCTTTCCCTTACCGGCGGCGTCATCGGGATGTTCCTTGGATTACTGGTCACCTGGTATACCAGCCACACCGGTATCAACCTCGGGGCATTTGCCGAAGGGGTTCAGAAGATTGGTTATAACCCGGTTCTTTATCCTTCGCTTGATTTTATCTTTTTTATAAACCTTACGTGATGAACAGATCACATTCATTTTCTCAACCCATGACCAGCGGGTTGTCAGCAAAGCTAGACGGGTAATAGTGCTGGAAGATGGAAAGGTGGTGAAGGATGAAGAGCGGTAATGCCGGAAGATTGGCCTCATCGATCGATTTTCCGGGTAACATAAGGATTAAAACCTTAATTTTAATGGCCCGTTGTAAACAATATGGAAAGAAAAGCGATGAATTTTCCCGTCGGTCATATCAGGGAAGACTTTCCGGCACTTCACCAGCAGATCTATAAACGTCCGCTGGTTTATTTCGATAATGCCGCTTCGACCCAGAAACCCAGACAGGTTATCGACGCCATCCGCTATTATTATGAACACGATAACTGCAACATTCACCGTGGCGTGCACTACCTCAGCGTAAAGGCCACCGAAGCCTACGAAGAAACCCGGTGTGAGATACGTGACTTTATCCATGCCGGCAGTACCCAGGAGATCATCTTTACCAAAGGGGCTACCGAATCGCTGAATCTGGTCGCAGGTTCTTTCGGTAAAAGATATGTGAGCCCGGGTGATGAAGTGATCACCTCCATCATGGAACATCATTCGAATTTCGTGCCATGGCAGCAGATGTGCCTGGAGCGGGGGGCAACATTCAGGGTTGCATCCATCAATGCTGCGGGAGAGTTGGATATGGAAGAATTGAAATCCATGATCAGTGATAAAACCCGTCTGATCGCACTAACCCATGTATCCAATGTGCTTGGAACCATCAATCCGGTGAAAGAGATCGTTAACATGGCCCACCGGTTCAATATTCCCGTGCTGATCGACGGGGCCCAGGGCGTTTCCCACCTGCCGGTGGATGTTCAGGACCTTGACTGCGATTTCTACTGTTTCTCCGGCCATAAGATGTATGCCCCTATGGGAATAGGCGTTTTATACGGGAAAGAGAAATTTCTGGAAGAGATGCCTCCCTACCAGATGGGTGGTGAGATGATCAAGGAGGTCTATCTGGATCATACCACCTTTAATGAGCTGCCTTTTAAATTCGAGGCCGGAACTCCGAATGTGGAAGGGGTCATGGGTCTCCGGGCTGCCATCAAGTATTTGCAGGAAATCGGTATAACCAACATAAAAGCATACGAGGAAAACCTTCTTGCCTATGCTACCGGCCGTCTTTCAGACATTCCGGGCATCCGCTTTTTCGGAACCTCGGCTTTGAAAGCCAGCCTGATCTCTTTTATGATGGGTGACATCCATCCCTATGATGCCGGAACCCTCATCGATAAAATGGGAATTGCCGTACGAACGGGTCATCATTGCGCCATGCCATTGATGGATTATCTGAAGATACCCGGCACGGTCCGCGCCTCATTTGCCTTTTATAACACGGTTGAGGAGATCGATCTGCTGATATCGGCAGTTGAAAAAGCAAAGGAGATGCTGGAATGACGGATGATCTTTATTATTTTCAGCAAAGCCTCTATTGACAAATCTTTTAAACAAAAAACTATGGAAAAACTCATTGCCTGCTGCGGGCTTGATTGCTCGGTTTGCGATGCACGGATTGCAACGATCCGGAATGATGACGAATTGCGGAAGGCCACCGCAGAACAGTGGAAGAAACAATTTAACGCCCCGGCGATTGCACCGGAGACGATCAATTGCACCGGGTGCCGGGTTGAAGGGGTAAAGTTCTCCCACTGCTTACAATGTGAGATCCGGAAATGTGCCGATTCCAAAGGGTATGTTACCTGCGGGGAATGTGCCGAACTGGATAATTGTCAGTTAGTGGCCGGAGTTCATAAGTTCATGCCCGATGCCTTGCAGAACCTGAAGCAGCTGAAGAACTGAAAACCCCCGGAGAAGCACCCGGCAAATATATGACGGATATGACCATTCATGAAACCGAAGAGCAGATTGTTAACGATTTTACAGTATTCGATGACTGGCTCGATAAATACAATGTCATCGTTGAGATGGGAAGATCGTTACCGGTCATTGACTCTTCGCTTAAGACCGATCAGTACCTGATCACCGGTTGCCAGTCGAAAGTATGGCTGCATGCCAGTCACAGGGAGGGAAAGGTCTTTTTTTCGGCCGATAGCGATGCCATCATCACCAGGGGTATTGTAAATCTGCTGATCACGGTTCTTTCAGGTCATACTCCCGACGAGATCATCGGAGCTAAGCTTGAGTTCATCGACCGGATCGGTCTTCGTGAGCACCTTTCTCCAACCCGCAGCAACGGGCTCAGCAGCATGATCAAACAGATGAAGCTCTATGCCCTGGTATATAAGACCAAAGAGACAAAAAATGGTTGAAGTTACGGCTGGCCTGGTTTGATATACTCCTGCAGAGTTCTGACATACCGTTCAAAAGCATCGATCCCCAGCGGTGTGATCTTACAGGTTGTACGGGGGACTTTTCCCTTGAACGATTTCCGGATCTTAAGATACCCTGCTTCTTTTAATTTTTCCAGCTGAACACTCAGATTCCCTGCGGTTGCACCTGTCTTTTCACGGAGAAAGACGAAGTCAGCCTCATCGGTGCTGATAAGGATGGACATGACCGCAAGACGTAACTGTGAATGCAGCAACGGATCGAGATCATTATACATGGGACTTTTCTTTTTGGTTCAGGAGTTTACCCGGGATAATAAATCCGAAAACGGCGGAAATGCAAAGAACGATTTGCTGGATTTCCTGCAGGTGCGGATGATGGATTGCGATGATCAGTAAAAATGTCGCCACCCAGCAAATGATGCCGCCCCTTACAAGGGATCTGAATTCGTAAGCTTTCCCCGAAACAAACAGGGCAAAGCCATATAAGCAAAGCATAAAAGGCGTCATGAAGGTCCAGTGGAACCAACGCAGAAACTCACAGGATGGATCGACATTGACAAAAACGGGCAAAACCAGAAATGTGGTGATCAGCATTCCGAAAATGACAGTAAGAATAGAAATGGAAAAGGCGACCCAAACATAATTCATAATCCTGTCAATATAGGTTTTCACCAGTTGCTTTTGCTCCATCTTTTTTACCAGTTTCCAGTGAACCGGGAATCCGAATCCCATGATGAACCAAAGCATATAGGAGTAATATTTTCCATCACCTGGTATAATCAGCAGCAAGACGAACGTTAACAGACTGATACCGGCTACCAGATATCCCCACAGCAGAAAGATATTACCCATACCTTTCTGCAGGTTGTTTTTTGCAGAGCTGATCATCTGGCTGATCAATTCGAGACTTTCTTTTTCTGAAAATTGTGTTTCCATGGTTTAGGTTTTATAAATAAGTAGCAAATATAAACCAGTTTATATAATAAACCAAATATTTGATCAATTATTTTTCAACAATCTTATAAACCCTTCATAGACCAATGTGTTCTTGAATTCTCAAATTAGCCAATAGCCCTATTTTTCCGTAACTTTGTCAGGTAAGAAGTCATACACTGACCCTAATGCCCTAATTACTTAATGACCTAATGACCTAATGACCTAATTACTTAATGACCTAATTACTTAATGACCTAATTACTTAATGACCTAATGCCCTAATTACTTAATGACCTGATGACCAATTACTAATGACAAATCCCCTCGAACAAAAAGTGATCGCCGCCCTGAAAACGGTATTTGATCCTGAGATCCCGGTCAATATTTACGATCTGGGATTGATTTATACCTTGCAGATCAATGAAGAGACCGGTGACGTTTATATCCTGATGACCCTGACAACCCCCAATTGCCCTGTAGCCGAAGATATGCCGGAAGAGGTCCGGCAATCCGTCAGCCAGGTGGAAGGTGTCGGGAAGGTAGCGGTTGATCTCACCTTTGATCCCCCCTGGGACAAGGATAAGCTTTCAGAAGATGCCTTACTTGAGCTGGGACTGCTCTGACCTTTTTTCTTCTGGAGCCTGCTTTTTCCATTCCGGCTTTTTAAAAAGCCGATAGAGCTAATAAGGCGGCATCCATTGAATAGTCCCGAGGAGCATCGTGGCGAAATATCCCCAGAAGCTCATTTTGATTCTCCTGGCGGGGCAGAGGGTATTATTCTTTGATGCAATAGGTTGTATAGCTTCCTTTTTCGTTTTCGATGCCGTGGGTATCGTGCTCGAAACCCGGGAAACGGTTATCAAAGTCCTGGAGTGTCTTCAAATACCCCAGAATGGGCTCTTCGAGGCTTCCGGCGCGCTCACCTCCCATCAACAACGGAATCCCTGGAGGATAGGGAACGATACCGCTGGCCATGATCCGTCCCTGAGCATGCTCAAGGGTGACCCGTTCGACATTGTTTTTTACGAGATGGCGGTAAGCTTCTGCGGGGGTCATCACCGGTTCGGGGAACATCGAAAAGGCTTCATCAAGCAATGAAAGCTGGTGGGTATCTCGCTTGAATTCATGCATTTCCTTTGCCAGCTGTGGCAGGGTTTTCCCGGCATAGACCGCGGGATATTTTGTAACCAGGTCGGGAAATACATCTTCCAGGGGAGTATTTTCGTCAAAAAGGGTTTTAAAGCTAAAAAACCGGGTAGTCAGTGTTCCCCATTTCCCCTTGGTGATGCCAATCGAGAACAGGAATAAAATGCTGTAATCACCTGCTTTTTCATTGATGATCCCTTCGTTGTCGAGATATTTCACCAACAAGGCAGCTGGTATGCCCCAGGAAGAAAGGGATCCATCCTTTTCCACACCCGGTGTCAGAACAGTTACCTTGATGGGATCCAGCATGGCATAACCGGGTTCAAGCCGGTCAAATCCATGCCAGTAGTCGCCGGGTTGCAGAACCCAGCATTCAGGCTCCTTCAGTAACAGTTCCGGTGAGGCGTCTGCAAAGGCGGACCGTTCTCCGGTTTCAGGATTGGTGACCATATCGGGTTGCCACATCTCAAACCACCAGTCGGAAGGATCTTCCTTCAGGATTTTTTTGCGGATCCGGGCCATGGTTGTCCGGAAAGTGATCGCTTCCATGATGCTCTCTTCGGTCAGGACCTGACCCATCGGACCATCCATCATTTTGGCCGATACATCGCACGAGGCAATGATGGCATAAAGCGGGGAAGTCGTGGTATGCATCATGAACGATTCATTGAAACGGCTATGCTCAATGGGCATCCGCCCCTGCCGGATATGGATCATGGAAGCCTGGGAAAGGGCAGCCAGTAATTTATGGGTTGACTGGGAAGTGAAAACGGTCGGGGCATCCTCTTTTCTCACTTCCTCACGCATGCCAAACCGGTTCCGGTAAATCGGATTGAACCGGGCATAGCCATACCATGCTTCGTCAAAATGGAGCCGGGGAACGACCTTCCCAAGCATCTCTTCTACCCTGACCGCATGATAACAGATGCCATCATAGGTCGAGTTGGTCACAACGGCATACACAGGGTCTGCTTCTTTGTCGGGGATTAGCGGACAGGACCGGATCTTGCTCCGGATATTTTTTTCAGTCAGCTCTTCCTGCCTGATTGGTCCGATGATCCCGTAACGGTTCCTGACAGGAACGAGCCAGACCGGCCGGGTACCGGTAAAGATGGTTGAATGTTCCAGAGATTTGTGGCAGTTCCGGTCGATAATCACGATATCTCCTTCGATGGCGCAGGCCATGAAAATGATCTTATTGGCGGTGGATGTACCATTGGTTACGAAATAGGTTTCGTCGGCTCCGAAGACCTTGGCGGCAAACCGTTCACCCTCTCCGATGGTTCCTGTATGATCCAGCAGCGATCCCAGCTCGCCGACGGAAATGGAAAGATCGGAACGGAAAAGTTGTTCTCCGAAGAACTGATGAAAGAGACGTCCGGAAGGGGATTTCAGAAATGCCGTTCCACCGGCATGACCTGGCGTATGCCACGAATACTCAAAATCGTCGGCGAACTCGACCAGTGAATTGAAAAACGGCGGAAGCAGCCGGTTCCGGTAACGGCGGGCTGCTGCTTCAATCCTGCCGGCAATGAAAGTATTGGTGTCTTCCAGGATCCAGAAATATTCCGAAACGACCTTTTCGATTTCAAGGGGAATGGTAGGAAGGACGTCAGGGCAGGCGGATAAAAATACCGGTATCTCGTGGTTCCGTTTCCGGAGAGCCAGGATCAACCGGGTAGCCAGCAAACGGTTTTCTTTATCCTGCGGATCCCAGTCTACCACCAGTATATCAATTTCAGGGATCCGGATGATTGCCGATAAAGCCCCCTCGAATGACATCATTTCAATCACATGGATCTTCAGATCCTGAAGTGTCTTTACCAAAGCCCGGATTGCACGTCCCACGGGCGTATCTTTGTTCAGATCGTCATCAACGATCGCGACGTTCATTTTCTCATAGATATACATCGGATCTTCGTTTTTAACAAAAATAGTGATTATAGATCCCGGAAAGAAGAAAAAAAAAGTTACCTTGATTTTCGTAAATTTGTACTCCTTTTAGTTAAATATCATGTCGCCTTCCATTGGACCGATATTAGCCGGGATAAACTTTCCTTCCGATCTGAAAAAGCTGAAACCGGAAAGCCTCCCGCAGTTATGTCAGGAGATCCGCCAGTTTATCATCGATGTCATGTCGATGAACCCGGGTCACCTGGGGTCGAGCCTAGGCGCCGTTGAGCTTGCCGTTGCCCTGCACTATGTTTACGACACCCCGTTCGATAAGATCATCTGGGATGTGGGGCATCAGGCCTATGCGCATAAGATCCTGACCGGACGGAAGGAACGGTTCAAAACTATCCGGACCTATAAAGGGATCAGCGGTTTTCCGAAGATGTCGGAGAGCGAATTCGATGCCTTTGGGGTCGGTCATTCCTCCACTTCCATCTCCGCGGCCCTGGGAATGGGGATCGCAGCCAAGCTGAGCGGCGAAAAAGGGCGCCATCATGTCGCCATTATCGGCGACGGAGCAATGACAGGCGGCATGGCCATGGAAGCGCTGAACAATGCCGGTGTTTCAAATGCCAATCTCCTGGTGATCCTGAACGATAATCAGATCGCCATTGATAAGAACGTTGGCGCTATCAAGGATTACCTTGCTGATATTGTCACTTCCAGAACCTATAATAAATTCCGGGATAAGATTTGGTTCCTCCTGGGCGGTGGAACAAAATACGGGAAGAACACCCGCGCCATTGTCCGGCAACTCGGCAATGCCCTCAAGGCTACTCTGCTTGAACCCAGTAACCTCTTTGAAGCCTTTAAATTCAGATACTTCGGACTTATCGACGGGAACGATGTGATCCGGCTGGTCAATATCCTTTCCGACATCAAGGATATCCAGGGACCCAAATTGTTGCACATTCATACCGTCAAGGGGAAGGGATATGAACGGGCAGAGAAGGATCAGACGGTGTACCATGCTCCGGGAGTTTTCGATAAAACCACTGGCACCATCAAGGAAGATGCCTGTCACGGAATGACCCCGAAGTACCAGACCGTTTTTGGCAGAACCATCCTGGAACTGGCTGAGAATAATCCAAGGATACTGGGCATCACGCCGGCCATGTCAACCGGCTGCTCATTAAGTATCATGATGAATAAGATGCCCGAGAGGACCTTCGATGTCGGAATTGCCGAGCAGCATGCAGTAACCTTTTCTGCAGGACTTGCTTCCTCCGGATATATTCCTTTCTGTAACATTTATTCCACTTTCCTGCAACGGGCTTATGATCAGATCATCCATGATGTGGCGCTGCAAAAATTACAGGTCGTTCTCTGCCTTGATCGTGGGGGACTGGTTGGAGAGGACGGAGCAACACATCACGGTGTCTTTGATCTGGCCTATCTCCGATGTATACCGAACATGATCATAGCTTCTCCGATGACCGAACAGGAACTGCGGAATATGATGTACACTGCGCAGACAGACAATATGGGTCCCTTTGCCATCCGTTATCCGAAAGGGAGAGGAGTCATGACCCAGTGGAAAACTGCGTTTGAAGCACTTACTCCGGGCAAAGGACGCCTGATAAGGGAGGGAAAAGACGCAGTCATCCTGACCCTTGGCCCTGTCGGCAACTATGCCATGGAAGCCTGCCTTGAACTGAGCAAAGAGGGATTCTCTGTTGCCCATTACGACATGCGATTCCTGAAGCCCATCGATGAAGAGTTGTTGCATCAGGTATTTAAGCAGTTCACCTGTGTCGTTACCGTGGAAGATGGAACTGTTTTGGGAGGATTGGGCAGTGCGGTGCTGGAATTCATGGCCGATCACGGATATTCGGCAAATATCAGGCGTCTGGGTGTTCCCGACCGGTTTATCGAACAGGGTACCGTGGATGAGTTACACCACGAGTGCGGATACGATACGGAAGGAATTATCCTGACATTGAAAAAGATGTTTGCTCACTGACAGGTTGAGGACTTTTCCGGTTACATTTCCTGCCTATATGCTCCTTCGAAATGGAGCGGATCAACGGACCAGTGTTATCGTTCCTTGTTCTTTCCGCATTTCTCCGGGTGCATCCTTGACCTCAAAGGTGATTAGATAACTATAAACCCCGGGTGGACAATAACTCCCTTTGAAGATTCCATCCCAACCCTGGTTGATGTCATCACCCGCATACTGCTGTGCGCCCCATCGGTCAAAGATCATAATGGAAAACCGGCTGATGCTGATTCCGTAAACCAGAAAATAATCATTTAGGCCGTCCCCGTTGGGAGTAAAGGAATTGGGGATCCAGAGCTGGGCCGGACAATCCCCGACACTGAGCGTGTCACCACCCTGGCAATTGGCTATGGTCACATGAACCCAGTAGGTCCCGGAATGGTGAACCAGATAGGCGCTGTCGGTACTGCCGTCCTGCCACAGATAGGCAGAGGCATTCGCGACATAAGCATTAAGAAGGAGTTGCTGTCCCGGACAAAGGATGGTGTCCCTTCCAAGATCCACCGGAATTTCAGGTTTTACGGTAAGAATGGTCTTAATGACACTATCGCAATCGGTAACGCTTTTCAGGGTATCGTAAAAAATTCCGCTCTGAGTCTGCCAGGTACCCTGCGCATAATACCGCTGACCAAAACAAATGGTTGTATCGGTCTGGCTCGAATCGGAAGGTATCGGTGCAAAAGAAAGGTTGGTCCGGATGATGCTGTCACAACCTAGAACCGTTTTCAGGGTATCGTAATAGATTCCACTTTTCGTTTGCCAGGCACCCTGTACAAAATACCGGCCGCCGTGGCACACCGCTGTATCCACTGCACTGGAGTCAGACAACGAAGAACCGATATGAAGCGAATCGGAGGCTTTACAGTTCCATTTGTTGGTAACTTCAATGGAATAAGTACCGGTATCCTGGATCAGAATGGTTTGTGTCGTTTCGCCAGTGCTCCATAAATATTGGGAATAACCTGGTCCGGCATCGAGGGTCAATGGCTGACCCGTACAAATGGTGGTATCATTGCCAAGATGGTAGGTGATGGGTGGGACGATGACTATTTTCCTGCAAACACTTTGCTGGGATGCCAGACCGCTGTCGGCCATCAGCATGATCTGATAAATCCCGGTATCAGGGAAGGGAACAGGATCCGGGTCAGGCAGCTTGGAAAAAAAGTTGGGACCTGTCTGGCAACTTACAGAGTAGATCAGTGAGAGGGATGAGTTCCCAAAATTGGGAACCATCAGAAAAGAAGTATCTGCCTTGCAGATCGTCGCACAAAATGTGCTGGGATCAGCCATTTCGGCTATATTTCCCATGGCTTGGGTCACGATATTGCCACCAATCCCATCCGGGAAAATAAGTTTCACCAGTGAATTTGACGAAGTTGTCTGGTTCACTACATACCCTGCAAGCTTATCACATTCCTTCACCAGTCCAATCCCCTGGTTATTGTCCAGGGAAGTAAGGGTGGAAAAGATAAAAACGGATGGGTTGTTGTTCATCAGGGTGGGTCCGAAGGTAAGCCTGGTAATGCTGTTGTTACCCGAGTTTGAAACCAGCATGGTCCAGGTATTTTCTGAATAATCCAGTACGGCCTGCTTGGGATTGTTCAATCCCATCGTATTGCCAAGGTTGGTATATGTCCAGGCGTTGTTCAGTCCATCAGGCCAGCCAATACGGATCAGGTTATTTCCCGGGAATGTAGTGCAAAACCCAATCCATTGACCAGCATCAGAGGTGATCAAAAGGCTCATGGCCTGATTCAGATTCGCATTAGGGATGGAAAGTCCCGGAACAGGTGTATTTTCCAGGGAGTTCCCGAAATCGATGCGGACGATATTATTGCTGTCAGCGACAAATCCATACCATGATCCCTGATCCTGAACCACCTGGATCCCTTTTATTTTAGGTGTGAGGATCCCAAGAGATATAAGAGCGAGGCGTGCCGGAGTGTTTAACATCGATAGGTTCTGGCGGTACAGAGTGATGGTTCCTGCAGATGAGTTCGATACAAAAGAATAATATTTCCCCTGATCAACGGCCGTTGCGATGTAAACCGGATAATAGGTCGTTCCGAATGCGGAAGGAAAGTTCTTTCCTGACAGACCAGCCTGGGCATCCCTGCAATAACTCCAGGAATACCGGGTTATTTCAGCAGGGGAAAGATTGGTTATCATGACGGGTATATTAACGCAGGCTGTATCGGGAATAGTGAAAGCAGCCATCGGATAGGAACGTTCATTCTTCTGCGCGGTACCAGCCAGGGAGATGCAGGAGAGAAGGACAACAACGGTTATAAAAAATCCTTTCATGATGGCATCGTCTGGATCCTTGGAAATTATTGAAGAATGACCTTCCCCGTTGCAGTGAACCGGTTGCTCACAAAATGCAGGATATAGATTCCCCTTTCAAGACCCGGTAAGACATATTCAAAAAGACCGCCAGAAATGGCAGAAGACTTCTGTTGCTCAAACACCCGTTGGCCCATCAGGTTGAAAAGGGTCATCCGTGTTTCACCGGTAACGGGTTTATCAGGCCTGATAAAAATCCTTTCCGAAGCTGGATTCGGAAAGACGCTGATCGCTGGATTTTCAGCGGGACTTGTTACCCCGGTACATTCGGTCACCCGGATATAATCCTTTTTCTGAATCGTCTCTGAATGAATTCCGTCTGAAACGGTGAGGGTGACATCGAAACTGCCGGGTTCATCATAATAGACCACCGGATCCTTGTCATTCGATAGGGATGGTTCCCCACCCGGAAATTCCCATTGCCATGACATAATGTTGTCGAAGGAATCATCTTCGAAAAGAATGGAATGCCAGCGGCAGACACCCGGGTAATCGGTATGAAAAAGCGGATAGGGACCCGTCATATTGATATCAAAGAATTCGAGATATCGCCTCATCAGTTCTGCTTTTGTGGAGGGCATGAGTGAATCGGTCAGGTGCCGGAACTCTAGAAGAGAGCCAATGGTTTTGTATGAAGTTTTTTCGCAGGCGAATTGAACGAATTTAAGTGGAGATCCCCCGTCGTGGAACAATCCGAATCCGGAATCAGCCGGGGTGATCTTGTAAAGTGAAAAATTATCGGTAGTCGGGTACGCAAACGACATGGAATCGGTAAACGTTGTCGAAATCCCTTTTATCCGGGTATAATAATACAATGAAACCCTTTCCGCCGAATAATTGAACTGGTGGTAAAGCGGTGATTTCCGTTGGCCGAACCACAAACTGAAATACGATTCCATATATAACCTGCCCTGGTTTTCAAGGAGTTTCGAAAAAAAACGGTTCTCGGCTTGAGTTAATGAATACAAGTCGGTCGTGTTTACCCCCAGTGTAAGGAAGACAGACCGGAAAGGTGAAAGGGTAGCAGGCAGGGAATCCAGTAAGCGATATGGTACTCCAAGATCGTTCAAGGTTGTTGCCATCGAGTCGGCTGAGGACCCGTTTTTGGAAAGGTTAATGATGGCCACCGGGATCTTTCCGATCTGTAGCGTAAAAGGCTGAAGGATATTCACAGGATCTTCATTCCTGACAGTAAATTCAAAGGATGCGGAATGACCTGCCAGTGTGGTTCTCTCAGCCTTGATCTGGGCCAGAAAGGTATAGATTGCATGGGATTTCAGGGTATCGAGTTGTTGCAAAGAATCCGTTCCCAGAACGATTGATGAATCGGAAGAAGTGAGTCTTAGTTCAAGTCCGGTCGCATCGGCCGAACCCATATTTTGCAGTTGAATGGCCAGGTCGGCAACTTCACCGGCAGCCAGCATTCCATCGGTCCCATTAAGTATTTCGGGAGTGGAAAGGTTGATCTGAGGTGCTGCAAAGGGGATGGAGAGCTCCCTGGTCCATGACCGTATCCCTTCGCGGGCTACGATCCTGAGAACGACTGCGTACTTGTCGGGTAGAAAACGGGTGACCTGGAAGGTAAAGGCATGCCCGATTTCCTTTGTGCCTCCGGGATCTAGGACGGATACCATGATCATGCTGTCTGTTACGAGAATGGAAGTATCCGCCGTGTATAAATTGAGTTGAATATTTTGAAGCGCCACGGAACCTGTATTGGTCAGGGTTAGCCTGAAGGATGCCGGAACCTGGCAGGTAAGGCGGTCACCGGAACTGCTCTGTAATTCCGCTTCCAGCATTAATCCGTTTGACAGCGACAGCTCTTTTGTATCGCTGATCTGGTTTTTATCGGTAACCCGCACCGGGATTGAATAGATCAGTAAGGAATCGGCCCCGGAAAAGGTTAATAGTCCGTCACCGGTAAGTGACAAACCTGGCGGAATTATCGGAGGGGTGAACCGTATTCCGGTGTTAGCCTGATCATCAAGATTCGGGATCCGGTCAATTTGTGCATTTGTTTCATCCCCACCGGAAATGCCTGAAAAAACGGTATTCGTGAAGCCGGAGTTGTGAAATGTACCGTAAAGGAAATCGATCCGGCCGTCACGGTGGAGCCGGAGGGCAAAATTGCTCTCGGAAATGAAAAAAAACTTTTCGACCGACAGTTTCCAACGGATGCATACCCATTGGTCGTTGGACTCGAGCCAGATACCGTCGTTCTCGGCGGAGTTGATATAATAGTTCATACGGAATGCTGGGCAGATGGTGGTAATACTTTTCAGCATCTGCATTTCATCGGCAAGCCAGATGAAGGGGACCTGGATCGGATCAAAGGTGACCATGCCGTATCCATTGACATATAGGGTATCGTAAAACTTTCCGTGAAAAGGGAAAGAAAATGGGAGTCCGATCTTTGTAATGGGGACAACGTGACTGGATGGGGTTATGTTCTGGGCCGTCACCATAGGAAAAGAATCCACTATAACCTGTTTTCCGTAATGCAGGGGAAGGGACCAGCGATAAGGCGGCGTTCCACCTTCCGCCACAAGCCGGACGGAATCTGGCTGACCCGGATGATTCGCCTGGATCTGGTTTGTTGCAATGTGAACCTTGTCAAAACCTACTGATCCGGTAACGGAGATTTGGGTGATATCGTTGGATTTGACGGGAACCTCCCTGGCTGGTGCGGTCCAAACGGATCCACCATTTGCATAGTTGATGAAAGAAACCAGATGAACGGTACCCCGGGCCGTTTCACTCGAATCGTGCACCTCGGCCATGAAAAAGAACCGTGTAGGTTTGTTGGGCTCTACATAGCTGAGCAGAGGGGTCACATCGAGTCCGAATTCCATCTCCATGCTTTCCGGGATGGTGTCCATTCCCTGCATCGGGTGATCTCCCCCCTGGCAGGAGAACAGGGGGAATTCCATGGTTTGTTCGGGAATTTGCCGGGTAGTGTCCTGGGATACCCCGGCTATGATCTTTAATAATTTCCGGGAATTATGGCTCATGCTTACTTTCATGGTCAGGAAGGGTACATAGTCCGGTTCGGGGTCGATCACATATACCGATTGGTTCCAGACTCCTCCATTCAGGTAACTTCTTCCCATGGCACTGTAAAGTACATAGCAGAACCCTGCGTCCTCCCACCAGTTCCCGAAAGAATTGGCCAGACGGAATCCGCCGACCTCCCAATCGAGGACATTGACCACTCCATCCCCGTTGATATCAAGATCATTGGTGTATTTTCCATCATTATTCAAATCATACCGGATCGAATCGTTGTAACCCACAATGGTCATCCCGTGTTCGGCAGGAGGGTTAAAGACGAGAACAACCGCTTTACCGGCTTCCGGGGTTCCAGCTGGTAAGCGGGGCATAACCCAGTAATTATAGGATGCATTAAAGATGGCGATCCCTCCGGTTGCTGATCCGTCGAGATGATCCACCAGGTAGTTTTTCATGGTAAGGATCCCTTCCTCCGTGTTGATAGGGATGGCATGGATTGTTTTCAGCCGGTTGTGCATGCCCCGGTAATACTTGTCATAGCCTGAGATCCATTTGACATAGCCCCAGGTGGTATCACCGAAATCACTGGTGGTCATATGGCCCTGCCGGCTGAGAATGTCAAAGCTGCCGAAAAAGCTTACACCCGTACTTTCTCCACCATTCAGGATACTGAAGGTATACAGGGAAGGATACTGGTTTTCCGTAACCTGGGATGAAAGATTCCTTTTCCGGTTTATCTCATATCCGAAAAGATAACTCACACCGCATACCTGCTGGCAGGACGGATAAGGGAATTGATCCACGACCGGAGGAAAATAAGCCAGGTTTGAATTATCGATGACCGATGGCAATGATTTATGGTCATATCCTTGTGGCAGGTGGAGAATAGGAATTCTGGATGCGCGTATGGAATCGTAAACACCGGGATAATATGGCTGAAGTTGCCGATTCCCCTTGCCTGAGTGTAGTTGTGCCCGGAGGGGATTTCCCGGAAGTAAGGCCAGGATGGAGATAACAACAATTACCGGATGCTTGATCATAGATATAAAGGTAGCGGCATAAGTAGTAATCCTTACGCTAGCGTTATAAACGTTTTTTAATCTCTTCCCAGGTTTCGGTGATCAGGAAACTTTCGTCCATATATCCGACCAGCTTTACAAATTTCTTCATCGGTATGCTGAACGACAAGGTATCTTTCGGCACGCAGGGACGTGCTGAAGGATCAAACATGCCCAGGACGGCTTTAGGGTTTTCCTTTTCGTTCTCGAAATAGGTATGATGAACGATTGCGGAGCAGCCCGATCCGAAGGGAGCAATCACTCCGTTCCCCTCAGCTTGATCAAAATTGGCAAGGGTGAACAAACCGGAAAGTACATCCGGCATGGCAAAAAAGATGACCCCAATGGGTTCATCCTCCGGGCCAAGCTGATCAAAACGTTTGAACACGATATATTTCCCTTCTGCCGGGATACACCGTACATTTGTAATGATCTCCTTGACCATTTCCGGTGTCCGGATATACCGTTCGCCTTCCATTTCATCCGGAATACCTGTCGAAAGGAAATATTCGAATTTGGGTCTCATCTTCCGGGTATAACCAAAGTATCTTCTGGCTCCTCCGCAGGCAAGGGAATTGACATTCCAGGCCAGGGAGGTCCCGCTCCTTACAAGGGCCAGTTCACAGATGATACAGCTTCTGCCTTTTGGTATGTTGGCCCGGGCAATATCGCCCGGGTCTTCCATATAATAAAAGACAATGGGAAGTTCGCTTTCACCGAAATATTTTCCCCATTTTTCCAGAAACTCGTTTTTTATTTTCAGATCCATAGTCAAACTTTTTTAGTTCATTCTGTCAGCCCATCCTCTTTATGAGTGAAAGGAGGCGGGATTGGAATGAAGAGAGGAATTAATGACTGGATATTGCCGGCCAGGACCGGTCATATTGTTTGTTGGCGCATAGTTTAATCATAAAATCGGCAACATCCGCCCGGGGGATGGTCCGGGACGTAGGATTGCCGGGATTTATCTTATAAGTTCCGGTCTTTGGGGCATCCGTAAGTCCGACCGGTCTGACTACAATCCAGTCGGAAGCGCTTTCCCGGATAACGGTTAGCTGCCGTTTTTTATCCTCAAAGACATACCTTAAGAATATGGGTATGACGATCTTTCCGAACCAGAATCCTGCATCATTTCCAAGAACCCCGGCGGAAGACATGCAGATAAAACGTTTTACACCGTTGGCTTCCATGGCTTTCAGGATGTTCCGGGTACCTTCTGAGAGGATGGTGCCGGGTTTGTTCTTATTTACGCCCAGAGCGCTGATAACAGCCTCCTGGCCTTCCACGGCCTGATTTACCTTACTGTAATCCATAATATCGCCTTCAATGATACGGAGGTTTTTATGCTGGATGGTCACTTTCGAGGGTTGCCGGGCAAATGCCGTGATCTGATGGCCCTGGTTCAATGCTTGGTAAACCACCAGGATCCCGGTTTTGCCGCTTGCACCGAATACTGCAATCTTCATGTTGAAATTTTTCATCGAAATTACTAAAAAAAGAGGTCGACCTGTCAGGTTGTTCCATCCAAAGCTCCGGGGTCATCAAAAAGTATACACTTCCAAATCGAAAAAATTTTACTTTTATAAAAAAATTCCCGCTTGCTTTTCCACGACTTATTCCGTAAAAAATCGATAACGCGGATCCTGAACGATGCAATGGCCGGTGAAGAGCATTCAGGCCTGCGGAAGAGTCTGAATGTGTTTGACCTGACTGCCCTGGGCATCGCGGCCGTCATCGGGGCCGGGATATTCAGCACCATCGGGAATGCAGCCGCCAGCGGAGGACCGGCCGTTTCATTGCTTTTCCTCTTTACGGCTATCGCCTGTGCCTTCTCCGCTTTATGTTATGCCCAGTTTGCCTCCGTCATTCCCATCAGCGGCAGCGCATATACCTATGCCTATGCAAGTTTTGGTGAACTGGTTGCCTGGATCATCGGCTGGGACCTGATCATGGAATATGCCATCGGCAACATCGCGGTCGCTATCTCCTGGTCCGATTACTTCACCGGGTTTATGAATGGGATCGGCCTGCATATTCCGGATTTTCTCTGTGTCGACTATCTTTCAGCCTCCCGCGGCTATCATCAGGTCATTGCCTCAATGGCAAAGGGAATACCCTTCGGCTCACTCACATCCGGGTTACAGGAATCTTACCTGGCCTGGCAGAATGCACCGATGTTAGCCGGGATCCGTTTCATTGCCGACATCCCGGCCTTTTCCATCGTGGTATTCATATCGGCACTGGTTTATGTGGGTATCTATGAGACCAAGGTTGCCAGCAACACAATGGTTTTGCTTAAAATCGGCATTCTGCTGATGATCATAGCCGTCGGTGTATTCTGGATAAACCCCTCGAACTGGCATCCCTTTGCACCCAACGGAGTATCGGGAGTACTGAAAGGTGTTTCGGGTGTATTCTTCGCCTATATAGGATTTGACGCCATCTCCACTACCGCCGAGGAATGCCGGAATCCCAGAAAAGATCTGCCACGGGCCATCATCTTTGCCCTGCTTATCACTACCGTTCTTTATATCATGATCAGCCTGGTGCTTACCGGAATGATCCATTACTCCGAACTGGGCGTCGGAGATCCGCTGGCCTATGCCTTCGATAAGCTGCATCTGACAAAGCTTTCGGTAGTTATCGCCATCAGCGCCGTTATCGCCATGGCCAGTGTTTTACTGGTATTCCAGGTCGGACAACCCCGCATATGGATGAGTATGAGCCGCGACGGATTGCTCCCCAAGGCTTTTTCAAGGATCCATCCACGCTTTAAAACCCCTTATTTTTCAACCGTAATCGCCGGTATCCTCGTGGCCGTCCCGTCGCTTTTCATGAATCTTACCGAGGTAACAGACCTGACCAGCATCGGAACCCTTTTTGCTTTCGTGCTTGTTTCCGGTGGTGTCCTGATGCTCGATAAGGGTCACGGTTCACCAGCAGACCCGGCAGCCAGCAAAGGATTCCGGGTACCATACCTGAACAGCCGCTATTACCTGCCCTTGATCTGGATCGGAGTATTTGTCCTGCTTTATTACTGGAATCCACCGGAGCTCAGGCCTTTTCTTACATTTATCAATCCGGATGCAAGCCGGACCCTTATCAGTGATGCTCCGGTATTACATACCACGGGAGAAGCTTCCGGCTTCATTCATCTGCTGCGGCTGGAATTCCCGGTCCTGATCTTCATCGCCGGTGCCATCGTACTGACCTTTTTCAGCATCTGGAAACAGTTCTCCCTGATCCCGGTACTTGGCTTGCTGACAAACTTTTACCTCATGGCCCAGCTTGGGATAACCAACTGGATGCGTTTTCTGGTCTGGCTGGCCATTGGACTGGTCATCTTTTTCCTTTATGGAATAAGGCACAGCAGACTCAGGCATGCTGGCCGATAACTTTGATAGAATTGATAATTGATAATTAAGGAGTTAAGAGTTAAGAGTCTGGAGTCTGGAGTTCCAAAAATGAACTCCTAACTCCTGACTCCTAACTCCAGACTATATTGTCCAACTAAACAAAATGACCTAAACCCAGATTGAATGTCCATAACCGAGATCATCGTCATCATTGTTGCCGGGGTTTTTGTCGGGTTTATCAACACCCTCTCGGGCGGGGGGTCCGTGATCAGCCTTACCCTGCTGATCCTGCTCGGGCTTCCGGCCAACATCGCCAACGGTACCAACCGCATCAGCATCTTCTTCCAGACCCTTTCTTCGGTCGGGAGCTTTACACGGCAGAAAATGTTCAACTCCTGGCGCCCGGTCTGGATCGGGATACCGGCAACCGTCGGATCGGTAATCGGAGCTTACGTGGCAGTGGATGTCCATGAAAAGGTCATCGAGATCGCGATGGCTGTCGCCATGGTGATCATGGTTTTCTTTCTTTTTTTTAAGCCCGACAAATGGATGAAGGAGAATAAAGATCTTTTATCGAAGCCTTTGAAATGGTGGCAATTCCTGATCTTTTTTGCGGTCGGCTTTTATGGCGGTTTCATCCAGGTCGGAGTGGGCTATTTCCTCCTGATGTCGCTGGTGCTGGGTATCGGATACGATCTCGTTAAAGCAAATGCCGTTAAAAACCTGATCGTCTTCTTTTATGCTATCTTTGCCTTGCTGGTCTTCATCCTGGAGGGAAAGGTGAACTATCTGTATGGACTCATTCTTTCGGTCGGCAGCATCATCGGCGCATTGATTGCCAGTTACCTTGCTGTAAAGAAAGGAGCCGGTTTTATACGCGCTGTCATTGTTTTATCCGTGATCCTGACCATCCTTCAGGTCACCGGGCTGGTCAACTTCACGGCATTACTGAAGAGTATCCTGTGATCGTTTATGACCCCACCCCCGGCCTCCCGGTAAACCGGGACAAGCTCTCCCCTTGAAGGGGAGGGGAGAAGGAAGTAGTGAAAAAATAAATGAAAATCCTATGAAAAGAACGATCTTGTATCTTTTGTTGTTCCTTGCCGGCTGGCAATGGGCAGCGGGAACCGGACTCCGGGCCCAGAATACCGCGGTTACCGGTGACCTGTCAAATACCGTTCCCGCGGAGAAATGGGTCCTGGTCATTCACGGCGGCGCCGGTGGTCCCCCCAAAGGCACCATGCCACAGGACATTGAGCAAAGATTTTCCGATAAGCTGAAGGAAGCGATGGAGATCGGTGCCGGTATCCTTGGAAAAGGAGGACAAAGCCTGGATGCCGTGGAGGCGGTGATCCGTTTCATGGAAGATTGCCCTTTGTTCAATGCCGGGAAGGGCGCCGTGCTGAATGAAGAAGGAGTTGCAGAGCTGGATGCCTCGATCATGGATGGCAAAACCGGTCTGGCCGGGGCTGTAGCGGGAGTGACCACCATTAAAAATCCTGTTTCTGCAGCCCGGGCGGTTATGGATAAATCGCCCTATGTGATGCTGATCGGCGCAGGTGCTGAGCAATTTGCCAGGAGAATAGGACTGGAGATCGTTGACCCCTCGTATTTTATTACGGATGTACAGCTTGAGAAATGGAAGAAGAGCAGGGAGGAAAAGCATGGAACGGTTGGCGCTGTGGCGCTCGACATGCACGGTGATCTGGCGGCAGCCACCTCCACCGGTGGCATGATGAACAAGATGCAGGGCCGGATCGGGGATTCACCCGTCATTGGCGCCGGAACTTATGCAGACAATGCAACCTGTGCGGTTTCCTGCACGGGACATGGCGAATTTTTCATCCGGAATGTGGTGGCCTATGATGTATCGGCCCTGATGAAATATAAAAAGATGTCGCTTCAGGATGCCGCCGGTTTCATTATTCTGGAAAAGCTCAAGTCCATGAATGCCTCCGGCGGACTCATCGCAGTCGATAAAGAGGGAAACATCACTATGCCTTTCAATACCAATCTGATGTTCCGGGGATTTATGACGTCGGAGGGGAAGACAGAGGTTCAGGTATACTAGAACGGATATTCCCCAAAATCCTTACCTTTGCCATGCCGGTAACGATATTGGCATTAAAAGCAAGGACATCCATTGACGTTTAATGAATTTGGTTTTAACTCCCAAATACTGGAGGGCATCGGAGCCCTCGGTTATATTAACCCAACCCCGATCCAGGAACAGACGATCCCCCTGATCATGCAGGGAAAGGACCTGATCGGATCTGCCCAGACCGGCACCGGGAAAACGGCTGCTTATCTGCTTCCCATCATACAGCGGCTTATGACCGGTGAACAGCACGGTTTGATCAAAGCGCTGGTCATTGTCCCGACGCGGGAGCTGGCTGTTCAGATCGACCAACACATGGAGGGACTTTCATACTTCACTCCTGTCAGCTCGGTAGCCGTTTACGGCGGTACCGACGGGGCCTCCTTCTCCCGGGAAAAATCTGCCCTGACCCAGGGCGCCGGAGTTGTCATCTGTACACCCGGAAGGATGATCGCTCACCTGAACATGGGATATGTGGATTTTTCGGGTCTGAAATATCTCATACTGGATGAGGCCGACCGCATGCTCGATATGGGTTTTTACGACGACATCACCAGGATCATCTCCCATCTGCCTGTAATCCGCCAGACCCTCCTCTTTTCTGCGACGATGCCCGTGGAGATCCGTAACCTGGCCCGGAAGATCCTCAGGGAACCGGAAGAGATCAGCATTGCCCTGGCTAAGCCGGCCGAGCGTATCCTTCAGCTGGCCTATGTAGTCAATGACCAGCAGAAAATCCCGCTGATCAACTACCTGCTGACCAACCAGCCAACCCGGAGTGTCCTGATCTTTTGCGCCACGAAAACCAAAACACGGGAAGTCAGCTCAGCCCTGAGGCGGGAAGGCCTTGATGCCGGAGATATTTCTTCCGACCTCGATCAACCCACCCGTGAAAAAGTCCTGATGGCTTTTAAAAGCAGACAGCAAAACATTCTGGTCGCAACAGATGTCCTGTCGAGGGGGATCGACATCGAAGACATCGACATGGTGATCAATTTCGATGTTCCCCACGATGCTGAAGATTACATTCACCGTATCGGCCGGACGGCCAGGGCTGCAGCCAGCGGGGTGGCCATTACCCTAATCAATCAAAAGGATCGGCATCGCTTCATCGCCATTGAACAACTGCTCGGGAAACCAGTCTATAAAGGCGTAGTTCCTGTTCAATTGGGTGAAGCACCGGCCTACCGGGAACCATCGTATCGAAACAAAAGACAAAAAAAAGATGTTTCAAACCCTCCGGAAAAAAATAGAAAAACACCGCGCTAAGCGGAAATTCAGGGAATATGGTTCAGAAGTCATCCGGTTCTCATTGCCGGAATCGGGCGAAGTGAAATTCTGCCGTTGGCTGAATCCCCTTGAAAGCGAGAAAAGCATTACCCAGGGTCAGGTCAATTTTTACAGGAAGTTCATCCAGGAAGGAGACCTGGCCATAGATATCGGTGCCCATATCGGCGATACCACCCTTCCAATGGCGCTCGCTGCAGGAAAAACGGGCATGGTGCTCGCATTTGATCCCAATCCTTATGTTTTCAGGTTGTTACAGCAAAATGCCACCCTGAACCCCGGCAAGACGACCATCATTCCGTTGAACTATGCCGTTACGGCTCACGATGGCGACTTCTTTTACAATTCCTCTGAGGCCTCTTTCAATAACGGAGGCATCGCCGAAACCGAACAGAATTATCATGGGAAATTTGGCCTGAAAGAAAAGGTCAGGGGGATTAACCTGGAGAGATACCTTCTTACCAGCCATCCGGAACGGTTATCGCGGCTGAAGCTGATCAAAATCGATGCGGAAGGATACGATGTCGATATCATCCGGTCGATCTATGAAATTATAGGGAAATACAAGCCTTACCTGATCTTTGAGTGCTTCAGGCAACTCGGAAAGGAAGAGCGGATGCAACTTTACGACCTGATCGCCATCAAGGGATATAAACTTTATCACATCAGTGATTTTGATGAGAATGCCCCGCTGAAACGGATTGCCCGGGAAAACATGACCGACTGGCCCCACTTTGATATCCTGGCGCGACCGATCTGACCTGCAATAGTTTATGCCCTGCTCATGCCACCCCTCCCCTTCAAGGGGAGAGGTAGGGGGAGGGGTCATTGAAGTTATTTCCCCAAGGGGATCTTTTCTATAATGACGTTGATCGGAGAGCCGTAATAAATATTACCGGTAGGAATGGTCGAGCTCAGACTGATCAGGGTATTGCCATCAAGGAAGACCCGCAGGGGATAGCCCTTGGTCTTGTACTCCGCAACCTGCTCATACCCCGGGATGGAATAGGAAATAACGCAACGGCTGTTATTACTTCCGGCATACAGGATGGCGCCGGAAGGATCGATGGCATAATCGGAAAAGGTATAGTTCCCGTGAGGCAGCTGGATCACCAGATCCAGGTTCCTGTTATAGATCATGGCCATATCGGAGGTAATGAACTGCTGGCCGTCAGGAAAGATCTTGATGACGGAATTGGGATTCTGTAAGCCATACACATCCTTTTCATTGGTCTTAATCCCTGCCGGATTATATTCATACCATGACATGTAATATCCGGAATATACCGGTACACCGATCAGTTCGGTCTGGGTGCCCGGGATCACGGCAAAGTGCTGGTCATAATTCCCATCGTTGGTGGACAGGATCGTCTTGGTTACCCGGTCGACGGCCCAGATCTTATTATCGTAATAATTGTAATCCTGCCCGCAGGCGAAGATCGTTCCCTGGTTTACTGCCAGGCTGGTGACCGATTTGGCAAGGCTGATCTGGTCGGCTTTCTCAAGTGTCTCTGAATTATAGATAAAGATCCATCCGTCGTTGCGGGGGACATAAAGTTCATTTTGTCCGTTATAGCTGCCTATGGCACAATAGCCGATTTTGGCATTGGTCTTGACCGAACGGGTGACCGACTCATTCTGATAATCGAGGATCGAGATCTTCCCGCTGTCGCTTTCGATAATGTAGCATCGTTTATTGGAGACGTCAGGGATCATGTCGTAGATCGTCATCGGGAAGACCTTAATATTGGGACGTTCAACGCTCCTGATGTTACTGTAAATCAGTTCTGGCGATTCGGGGATGGAGGTGGAAAGCCCTGCCACCACCTGATATTCCACATAAGGGGCATAGGGAAGGTTCCTGTCAGTGTAGGTGGTCACGCTGCGGTCGTCGATCTCCACCAGGTAAGGATAATACTGATATTCCCCGTTCGATTTGTAGGTCCTCCGGATAACCAGGTATGCCAGGAACCGGTCGTTATCCAACCGGGACCATGACAACTTAACGGAATCGCCCGTGACCACCAGGTCATTCAATACGACCTTATCGGTATAAACCGGCGCCGGTTCCGGGTCACTGTCTTTTTTACAAGCGGTCATTGCAAGAAGGGAAGCCATTATGAAAAGAAGCAGTCTTGAGGTTTTCATCAGAGCAGAAAGATTGAAATTTTTTGCAAAATTATTAAATATGTTCTATCCCTGCAAAATATGGCTTGAAGGAACAAAAAAAAAGAATTTTGTGATAATGTCCGACTTTTATCGTATCTTTGCAAATATTTAAATATTTATTTGTTTTATGAAAAATGGTAAAGTAAAGTTCTTTAACGAGTCCAAAGGTTTTGGATTTATTAAAGAAGAGGAATCTGACAAGGAACATTTTGTTCATGCTTCAGGCCTCGTCGATCAAATCCGTGAAGGCGATGATGTAACATTTGACCTTCAGGAAGGAAAAAAAGGATTAAACGCGGTTAACGTTAAACGAATATAAACTAACAGCAATTATCCGATCATTTTCTTTGGCTTCACCCCCGGGTGAAGCTTTTTTTTTGCCATTCGGCAAAGAATTACTGTTTTTCGTAATGCTCGATCTCATCATGAAAATATTCCAGCTTTACGCCGGCTTGCATGAACATCGATTCCGATTCAACCCCGTCATGGTACTTCCTTTCGCAAATGACCCGAACGATGCCGCAGTTGATGATCAGCATGGCACAGGTCCGGCAGGGGGTCATCCGGCAGTAAAGCGTGGCGCCATCGAGGGCGATACCGAGCCTTGCTGCCTGGCATATGGCGTTTTGCTCGGCATGGACCGTGCGCATGCAATGCTGGGTGATCCGGTCGTCTTCATGCAGAACTTTTTTCATCAGGTGTCCCACATCGTCGCAATGGGGAAGTCCGCGCGGTGATCCGACATAACCCGTGACCAGGATCTGTTTGTCGCGGGCGATCACGCAGCCGCTGCGTCCGCGGTCGCATGTGGCCCGCTTGGCAACGGTATTGGCCACCTCCATAAAATATTCGTCCCACGTCGGCCGGATATATTTTTCTTTTATCATGAACGGCATTTTTTATCCGGTAAAGGTACAGAATCGGAAGAAAATATAAAATAATGCCCGAAAGGTCGTAATTTTGCAAAACGGAATTACTTTGTGAATCCATTGACCATGAAACTTTTTCTGAAATTTTTATTGTTGACAGGGATCGCCCTTATCTTCTCATTGCCTTCCGAAAGTCAATCCTCCCCAGGTATGGCTACTGCCGATACCGCAAATTATCCATACTGGATCCGGATGATGCAGGATCCGGATGCACGCTTTAGCGCGACCCAGCGCGCTTTTGACCAATACTGGGCAGGAAGGCCGGCACATAAGGGTAATGGATGGAAAGTGTTTAAACGCTGGGAATACATCAATGAACCAAGGGTTCAACCCGACGGTAAACTGCGGTCGCCCGACTATGTGACCAACGTATACCGCAAATATCTGGAAACGCATGATCAGAGGTCGGCCAACGGGAACTGGACCCAATTGGGACCCGTGGATTATCCGGCCAATGCCACCGACCAGCCGAATGGGATGGGCCGCGTCAACGCCATGGCATTTCATCCTTCCAATCCCAATATTTTTTATGCCGGTTCGCCCTCCGGCGGATTATGGAGAACCACCGACGGGGGTTCCACCTGGACCGTCCTGTTCTCGGATCTGCCTACCCTGGGAGTATCGGCGATCCTGCTGCATCCGACGAACGAAAACCTGATTTACATCGGCACCGGTGACCGCGATGCCGGAGATGCTCCTGGGATGGGGGTCTATAAAAGCACCGACGGGGGAACTAGCTGGATTGTCTCCAACACCGGTATGGGTAATAAGACCGTGGGAATGCTGCTGATGCACCCGTCAAACCCGTCGATCATCCTGGCAACTACCAGCGGGGGGATCTACAAGTCGACTGACGGGGGTGCCAGCTGGTCAAAAAAATCTTCGAATTCCAGCCATTACAAAGACATCCGTTTCAAGCCGGGTGATCCGGCTACGGTCTATGCCACTGAAAACGGGAAATTTTACCGCTCCACCGATACCGGAGATACCTGGTCGCAGGTCACTTCCGGCGTGATCAACGGGAGCCGCCTGGTCATCGGCGTAAGCCCGGCCCAACCCGGTTATGTTTACCTTTTACAGACCAGCGGTCCCTTTGCTGGATTGCTGAAGTCAACCAACAGCGGGCAAAGCTTTACCACACAGTCCACCTCTCCCAACATCATGGATTATTCGTGCAACGGGAGCGGAGGAAGCTCACAGGCATGGTACGACCTTTGCATTGCCGTCGATCCGAATAACGCAAACATCATTTATACCGGCGGGGTTAACATCTGGAAATCGACCAATGGCGGGGTCAACTGGACCATCAATTCGCACTGGGTCGGAGCCGACTGGGGTGAATCCTGCGCTCCTTCTGTGCATGCCGATATCCACTCGCTCGACTGGTCGCCGGTGAACGGGAAACTCTATAACGGTGGCGACGGCGGGGTTTACTGGACCAGCAACGGCGGGACCACCTGGAACCAGATCTCTTCCGGGCTGGCCATCGCCCAGGTATATAAGATCGGTCAGAGCGCCACGGTTGGTAGCCTGACCATCAACGGTTATCAGGATAACGGCACCTCTTCGAACCTGGGTTCCAGCTTTACGACCGTCATCGGTGGCGACGGCATGGAAGGCATCATCGACTATTCCGATACGAACTACCGGTATGGCGAGATCTATTATGGCGAGATCTTCCGGACAAACGGAGGGGAATACATACCCATTGCAGGTAGCGGTATCAACGGGATCAATGAGAGCGGAACCTGGGTCACGCCTTATATCCTGCATGAAACCAACTCTTCAGTCATGTTTGCGGGATATACCAACGTTTGGCGCAGTACCAATGTGAAAACCTCCAACCCCTCTTCGGTCACATGGTCCAAGATCTCTTCCGGGGCTACCGGTTCATGCAGCGTTCTCGAGCAATCACCCGCCAACACGGATATCCTTTATGTGGTCCGGTCAGGATCCATCAAACGGTCCGACAATGTCAACGCATCATCCCCGTCATGGGTCTCCTGCACCCTGCCCGGAGGAACCACTCCTGCTGACCTTGAAGCCCATCCCACAGATGCCAATACGGTTTATGCGGTTGCAGGGACCGGTGTTTATAAATCGACCGACAAAGGAACTTCATGGACAAACATCACCGGAACACTTCCCGGCATATACCTCAATACCATTGTTTATGACAAAACCAGCAACGAGGGGCTGTATGTCGGGAATGAAACCGGTATCTTCTATAAAGAGGCTGCGATGAGCGACTGGATCGCCTATAACACCGGCTTGCCGGTTGTGGATGTCAGGGAACTTGAGATCTATTACGATCTGAATATCGCTTCCAGTTCGAGGATCAAGGCAGCCACCTATGGAAGGGGATTATGGGAATCGGATCTCTACAACACCTTCTCGGTGTATCCGCCGAACCAGGGTGTCACCTACGAAGCAGGAACCACTGCCTTCAGCGTGACCGCGGCACCTACGACAACATGGTCGGCAGTCAGCAATGCATCCTGGTGTACCGTCACCCCTTCAGGGACCGGTAACGGCACCATCACCACCGACTATCTGGAAAATACAACCATCGATGCCCGGGTCGCGACCATCACGGTCACCCCTTCCGGCATGTCGCCCAAGACGGTGACAGTGACCCAGGCCGGCACCCCGCTTATTCTTACCGTTATTCCTGATAATCAGAATGTCACACCACCAGCCGGTTCAACCGAATTTACCGTCACATCCAATACCGACTGGACAGCGGTCAGTGATGCCCCCTGGTGTTCCGTCACCCCGTCTGGTTCAGGCGACGGAATGATCACCGCAACATACTGGGAGAATACCTCGGTCGAAAACCGGATCGCCGGGATAACGGTCTCTGTCAGCGGGCTGTCCCCCGTGGAAGTTACCGTCACACAGACTGGTGCTCCGGCGACACTGACGGTCATGCCGGATAACCAGAACGTCACTCCGCCGGCCGGCTCAACCGACTTTACCGTCACCTCAAACACCGACTGGACGGCCGCCAGCGATGCTGCCTGGTGCACGGTCACCCCATCGGGTACAGGCAACGGGATCATCACGGCAAACTACGGTGAAAATACTTCGGTCGATACCCGGATCGCCCAGATAACAGTGACCGTTGCAGGACTGTCTCCCGCCATGGTCACCGTGACACAGGCAGGGAGCGCCCCGACCCTCAATGTTGCACCACTGAACCAGGATGTCGGTGAGGATGCAGGAACCACCAGCTTTTCGGTTACCTCCAATACTTCCTGGAATGCTGTCAGCGATGCTTCCTGGTGCCTGATAACGGGTTCAGGCAGCGGAAACGGGACGATCGTGGCCGATTATTCGGAAAACTTTGCTTATGAAGAGCGTATTGCCAGCCTTTCTGTAACCGTTATCGGATTACCGGTACAGATGGTCACCGTATCCCAGGCGGCATCCACTGTTTCGACCGGTGGACTTACGGAAGAAGGTTTACGGATATATCCCAATCCGACAAAAGGAATATTCCGGGTGGTTGCCGGTATTAATAACGGGAAAATAACGGAAGTGACCGTCCTTGATATCACGGGGAATGTTGTCCAGGCGAAGCATGTGAATGGCGAAAAAGAATGTCTTTTCGATCTGTCTGCCTCGCCCCAGGGTTGCTATTTTGTGCGGATCAGCGCCGGACAGGATCTGGTCATCCGGAAGCTGGTCATCCTTTAAGAATGTGCTTCAGCGCCTCTTCCACCTTAAAGAAAAGATCTTCCCGGCTGCCGTTGTTATAAAAGACGAAATCGGCAAGGCAGATGCATTCACGGATATTTTGTTTGTTAGGATCATCGGTGGTCATTTCCCGTTCTTCGTTTTCGAGAAAAGTCTCAAATGAGATCCGGTCGGTCTCCGACTGACGGATCAGGATGCGCTGATACCGTATTTTCGCATCGGCATCCACCGCAAAAAGATGGAAATCGCCTTTTTCCCGGAGCGACATCACTTCTCCCGGTGTCCGGATGCTTTCGATCACACAGTTTTTTCCTAATTGAAGCGCTTCGAGATACAGCTGATCAGTAACATAGGAGGGTCCATGCTGAGCCCGCAGAGAGTTGGCAATGTTGAACATGCTGTCACGGTTTTCTTCCAAGCCCCGGTTACGGATTTTTTCCAGCAAATAGTTCCGCACCGAGAAGTGTAAAAATCCTTTTTCCCTTGTCAGGTATTCAACAACCGTACCTTTCCCGGCGCCAAGCGTTCCGGTGATGCCGATGATGATCATCAGATTTTGTCCTGTTTCAGTCGTTCGATCCACTTTTCGGCGATTACGGGTTTGAATTCCGACAGCTTCCGGTAAAGCCGTTTTTCATCGTCATCGGAAATGAGCAGCTGCCGGTGTTCAGGCCGGAGAAATTTTTCTGTAACGCCCCGGTCAAGCAATTCCAGGAGAGGATTGAAGAATCCGTCGACATTCAGTAAACCAACAGGTTTGAAGATAAGACCAAGCTGGTTCCAGGTAAGAACTTCGAAAAGCTCATCCAGTGTTCCATAAGCTCCCGGAAGGGTGATGAAAGCGTCTGAAATCTGTTCCATCCTCACTTTACGCTCCTGCATGTCCTCCACGATATGCATCTCAGTAAGACCGCTATGAGCTACCTCCCGGTCAACCAGTGACCTCGGCATGACCCCGATGACCTTTCCGCGGCCTTCGAGTACCGTATCAGCGAGTATCCGCATCAAACCGACGTTGGCTCCACCATAAACCAGCGTGATCCGGTTTTCCAGGAAAAATCCGGCAAGCTTCCGGGTAGCGAGAGCATAAGAAGGTTTTAAACCAACGCTCGAACCGCAGAAAACACAGATGGTCTTAATCATTCAGCAGCTCCCGGATTATGCTGTAAAACATAGTGACCCCGGTCTCAATGATCTCATCCGGGAAATCATAGTACCTGGTATGCAGGTCCGATTGGTTTTCGCCTGCACCCAGTCCGAAAAGTGCTCCGGTAAACCGGGCCGTAAAATGACAAAAATCCTCCGACCAACGCATCGGTGACTCGGGTTCGATCAGCGTAAAACGATTCCTTCGTGCAGCTTTCCGGATGACGGAAACGGCAGCCGGATCATTGATCGTGGCGTCGAATGGCTCCCAGCGCTGGATATTCTCTTCAAGATAATACTTCAGTGCTGTTTTTGCCGTGATCTTTTTAATCCTCGAATGCAGAATATCCAATTCCCTGCTGGTATCGGCCCGCAGGGTAAGGTTTATCAGAGCGTTGCCGGGTATCGTGCTGTAACCCGACTTGCCCAGATTCATGTGGGTGATGGAGAGTTGCCAGGTTGCCGGGCTGTCCTGTTTTTGTTTATTGATTTGAGGAAGAGTCTTAAGAAGTTCCATAACTGCAGGCAACGGGCTGATCCCCTGCTCGGGATAGGCTGCATGTGCCGTATGACCCTTAAGCCTTATCGATAATCCTTCCGAAGCCAGCGCAAAAGTTCCGTCCCTGACGATGATGCTGTGATGGGGATATCCGGGAAGATTATGCAGTGCAAAAACATAATCAGGAGTTATTTTTTTGAAGCGGGAATCATTCAGAACCGCAAGAGCGCCTTTCCCGGTTTCTTCCGCTGGCTGGAACAGCAGGATGACGCGTCCTGACCGGGGCGGTGTGCGGTTTAAAAAAAAGCCTAACCCGGCAACCATGGCCATATGGCCGTCATGACCGCATGTATGGGACAATGACTTCCGCTCGGAAGAATAAGGGACATCAATCTCCTCCTCGAGATGCAGGGCGTCCATTTCTGCCCTGATCAATACCGTTTTACCGGGGTTTTCTCCCTGGAAAATAAATGCGATCCCCGTCTTCCCGATCTTATCGATGATATGACTGGGACTGAATTGCCGTAAGAACTGATGAAGGAGATATGCAGTCTTGAATTCTTTTCCCGATATTTCGGGATGATGGTGAAGCTCTTTCCGAAGGTTGGCCAAATTAGGCAGGAATTGAGCTAGTTCCTTCATGGTTGTCCTGAAATTTAGGTAATTTTGCCATAGAAGCGAAGTCAAAGGTAATTCAAATCTTTCAAAAACAGCCATTCCTGATGAATAAATTATATCCTTTGAAATTCAATCCGGTCTTTAAAGAGAAGATTTGGGGAGGGGAGCGGATCCGCACCAGGATGGGATTGGATTTTTCACCCTTACCGAACTGCGGGGAAGCCTGGGTTCTCTCGGGAGTGAAAAGCTCAACCACCAGGGTCAGCAACGGATTCCTCAAGGGAAATGACCTGAATGAATTGCTGGAAGTATTCATGGACGATCTGGTAGGAGAGAAGGCATTCGAAACCGACCGGAAAGAATTTCCCATCCTGATCAAGTTCATCGATGCCAATGATTATCTCTCCATTCAGGTTCACCCGGATGATGAACTGGCTGCCAGGAGGAGGATCGGCCATGGGAAATCGGAGATGTGGTACATCCTTGATGCCGATCCGGAGGCCATCCTGTTCAGCGGATTTAACAGGGAGATGGACAGGAGTACCTATCTAAGGTACTTTGAGCAGAAACGGCTGAAAGAGATCCTGAATGTTGAGAAGGTCGTTGCCGGGGACGCATTTTATATTCCTGCCGGGCGGATCCATGCCCTGGGTCCGGGTATCCTGCTGGCAGAGATCCAGCAGACCTCGGACACCACTTACCGGATCTATGACTGGGACCGGGTCGATTCCGGTGGAAATTCGCGCGAGCTGCATACGGATCTTGCACTTGATGCAATTGATTTCACCAGGGCCGAATCATATCGTTCAGAATACAGGAAAATTTCTGATAAGACGGTGACCATGGTCGATTCTCCTTATTTCACCGCCAATGTCCTTGATCTTGAAAAGTCCGCGGAAAAAGATTACACCTATCGCGATTCCTTTATTATTTACCTCTGTGTGTCGGGTGGCTCCGAAATCCGTTATGGAAAGGAGAAAATACCGCTGTCCCTGGGCGAGGCCATGCTGATTCCTGCTGAAATGGAATCGGTTACCCTGGTTCCCAAACCTTTCTGTACGATTCTCGAAGTTTACTTGCCGTAAAATTTTTACCTTTGTCAACTGATAATTCAACCTTTCCATGAGAAAAATTCTGTTAATCCCCGTTCTTTTGCTGGTTATAGGGATGGCCGGTGCACAAACCAACAATCCCCTGCTGAATAAAAGGATTCCCTTTGTCGACATCAAAGATGTAAAAGGCGATCCCTTCAACACTTCGAAAATCAACAACGATGGCAAGCCCATCATCATCAGCTTCTGGGCAACCTGGTGCAAACCCTGCATCAAGGAGCTTACGGCTATAGCCGATGTATATGAGAGCTGGATAGAGGAAACCGGAGTAAAGATCTATGCGGTTTCCATCGACAATGCCCGTTCAATGTCGCAGGTTGCACCGCTGGTTAACGGAAAAGCATGGGAATATACCGTGTTGCTTGATCCCAACTCCGATTTTAAAAGAGCCATGAATGTGGGTCCGATCCCCCAGACCTTTCTCATCAACGGAAATGGAGAAATTGTATGGCAACACACCTCCTTTGCGGAAGGCAGCGAGCTGGACCTGATTGAAATGGTGAGAAAACTGAATAAGGGCGAAGAGATAAAATAACTTCCCATCATCGTAACAAGAACCAAAAAACCTTAATCACTTGAAAAATCGTTATCGTCTTTTTTTACGAGTGGCTGTGATTTGCCTCCTTTTACCCATTGCGGCAACTGGGCAGGATTTTTTAAAAAACAGCAGTGTCAGCGGTAATTTCCAGTGCGATGCCGCGTATTATCTGACCGATTCAGGGATGGGCATTACCGATTCCACCCTCGACGGGAAAGTGATCCGCATGAATGCCTTCACGGAGGTCAATTACGCCATCGGTAATTTTACGGCAGGCCTGCGGTTTGAGGCGTACCTGCCCCCACTGATAGGTTATGATGTTCAGTACAACGGGCTCGGGGTTCCATACTGGTATGTTAATTACAAGAACGATATGATCGATGTAACGGCCGGAAATTTCTACGAGCAATTCGGCAACGGATTGATGTTACGCACCTATCAGGAATGGACACTGGGTTACGACAATTCCCTGAGGGGACTCCGGGTTAAATTCATGCCGGTTGACGGGATCACGCTGAAAGGTGTTTACGGGGTTCAGCGCGATTACTGGGTTGCTTTCAAGGATAATAACCGGGGCGTTGTCAAGGGTTTTGATGCCGATTTTTATCTTAATGACATGATCCCCTCCCTGTCAACTTCCAAGGTCAAACTGACCTTCGGCGGGTGTTTTGTAAGCGATTACCAGAAAGGAAAGAGCATGACGGTAATCGAAAACCACAAGTTATATGAACTGAAACTGCCGGAAAATGTGGCAACTTACGGAGGACGGGTGAACCTGAATATCAGTGGGTTCAATTTTTATACGGAATATGCCTATAAGATCAACGATCCGTCTGCCATGAACAATTACATTTACAAAAACGGAAATGCCATGTTTACCAGTCTCTCCTATTCCACCAAGGGGCTCGGAATCTCCCTGATGGCCAAACGGATCGATAACATGAGCTATAAATCCGACCGGACAGTCACCAACAATGCCCTTGATATCAATTACCTTCCACCGGTCACAACCGAGCATTCCTATGCCCTTGCTTCCATGTACCCCTATGCAACCCAGCCGACCGGTGAATTCGGATTTTCGGGGTCAGTTACCTTTAACCTCAGAAAGAATTCAAAACTGGGCGGAAAGAACGGGATGACCATTGCCGTCAATTTTTCCCAGGTGAACAGCATCGATAAATCCCCGCTCACCGATTCAACCCAGATCGACCAGACCGGAACGAAGGGATATACTTCATCATTCTTTAAAATAGGCAAGGAAGTGTATTACCAGGATGTCAACCTGGAAGTCAGCAAGAAGTTCGGGAAAAAATGGAAGGGGATCTTTACCTATTATTACATCAGCTATAACAAGGATGTGGTGGAAGGGCACAACCAGCAATACGGCACGATCTATTCCCATACCGGCGTGGTTGACCTGACCTGGAATATCACAAAAAAGATCTCCCTCCGGGGTGAGGTCCAGGGTCTTTTTACGAAAGAGGATAAGGGGAACTGGACTGCCGGATTGCTTGAGCTTACCCTTTCACCGAAATGGTTCTTTTCGGTTCTGGACCAGTGGAACTTCGGGAATTCAGATGCCAGCCAGCGGTTGCATTACTACCTGTTAAGCGCGGGCTTTATTTACAACACTACCCGTATTGCATTGTCGTACGGACGCCAGCGGGAAGGAATCCTTTGCATAGGAGGGGTTTGCCGCTATGTCCCGGCTTCCAGCGGGCTGACGCTAACGGTCACAAGCAGTTTTTAATGAATCAACTCCTTTAAGATATGAAAATGCCGAAATTGGTTTTTCTGTTGTTATTTCTGGCAGCCTGGAGCTTCCAGGCCTGTGATAAGCTCTCCGAGCCTTATGCCATCGTCAGACCCGCCGGCGGCGATACCACCAAACGAATGGTGCTGATCGAAGACTATACGGGCCATAAATGTGTGAACTGCCCGGCTGCCGCCATCACTGCCCGTGATCTTGAAGAACTGTATGAAGGACAGGTGCTCGTCATGGCTGTTCATGCCACCTATTTTGCCACGCCCGATCCCAGCGGCGATTTCACAGCCAATTATATGACCGATGCCGGCAATGCCTGGAGCTCATTTTTTAAAATTGAATCTGCTCCCAACGGGATGGTCAACCGGACCTGGTATAACGGGAAGAATGTCTATATCAGTCCCAAACTATGGGGCGGTGCCGTTCAGAAAGCGGTTGAATTGCCGAAGGTTGCTATTATGACCTTAAAAAATACCTATGTTGAAGCAACCCGGATCCTTACGACGAGCATTGATAACAGATTTCTGCAAACGCTGACCGGACCTTACAGCCTCGTTGTCTGTATGCTGGAAGACAGCATTATCTCCCCACAGCAAAATAAAGATACCATCGTAGGTCCTGTCCCGGTGATCAAGGATTATGTCTTCATGGATATGCTTCGCGGGACCATCAACGGAGACTGGGGAGAACAGATCACGGCTTCTGTGGATCCGGCAGTTATCTACAATCGGGTATACACCTTTGAGCTGGATCCGGATTGGGTGCCTGAACATTGCTGGGTGCTTGCCTTTCTCTTTAGCGAGGATAATAAGGAGATCGTTCATGCTATCAAACGGAAAGCAACGCTGGATCCGGAATAAAAAAACCCGGTATTCATTGATACCGGGTTTTTCTGGATTTTAACCCTGCAGGGAGTAACCCCTCAGAGGAAGTACCTGGATTACCAGGTATTTTTTATTTCTGGATGATGACCTTTTGTGTCACGGTCGTCTCATTTCCCTTGATCTTCAGGAAATAGATACCCTGAGGTAAATCAGATAAACGGATCTGTCTGTTCACATTCCCGTTCAATGGGATGTTGATATCCTGATATACACAGGTTCCGACCATGTTGTAAATCTGAATGCTGAAAGAATCCTGCATCGCACTGCTGATGTTTATCGTGAAGATGCCGTGATTCGGGTTGGGACTAACAGAACAATTGAGTGTTTCGGTCTTTTCTCCGGTCGAAGCAGGGAACCCGACGTGTATGTATTCTGAGACAAGCAATGTATCAGAGTTCGTCCAGTTTCCTGCAATCAGTTGAACATCATAATAGCCGGCGGCATCATACACAACAACCGGGTTCTGTTCGTTGGAAACAGATGGATTTCCACCGGGGAAGCTCCACGACCAGGTAAAGACACCACCCGTTGAAGAATCGGTGAAATGAACTGTATCCCCCTTGATGATATCTGTTGGATCCCCGGCAAAACTGACGGTTACTGGCACCGGCAGAACCACAGGAATGAAAGACTGGTATGGAATGCTGTTATAGGCAGTGACGACCAGGTGAACGGTATCTCCTGAAACCAGGGGGGCGGGGAAGATCAGCGTACAAGTATTATCGGTTACTATTTCCGTGGCCAGAATTGAATCGTTCACCGTAGCGGTAACCCGTGCCCCGTCTTTATTGCAACTTACCAAAAGGGTAGCTGATCCTTCAACGAGGATGGGATTATGGGTAACCAGCAGGGTATCGGGATTATCAGTCCGCACATAAAGGCTCGGATCCCCGAAAACGGTCCAGGTATCAGCCATGTTCTTTCCGTCGCCACCATATTGATCGATCATCTTCATGCAGCCGTTGATGGACAGACCGGCAAAGGTGCGTTTGATGTTATTGGGATAGGTCTCAACCAGAATGTCTGTCATCTCGTCCTGTCCGGCCATCGGGGAATTCCAGCTTTGGTTGATCGTGGCTCCGAGGAAAGCGATGGCGCCGGTCGGTTCTCCGTTCTTGGAGGCCCGCAGCCAGGCTTCGGCAAAGCAGGTGCCACCGATAAAGTCGCCATTCACACAGGCAACCGACCAGATAAAGGGAAGTTTCCCCTGGTTTGTCAGGGCATTCACGTTGTTGTTGTTGAAACCGGAAGTACCCCAGGAAGTTGTGCTGCCGTGTCCTGTATAAAGGATGAGAGAGGATCCGTCATTGACGGCTGCAGATACCAGGGAAGGAGAGGGATTTCCCGTTGCATCGTTACCGCCCTGGGAACCGTCGAACAACTCGGGGTTCCAGGTATAGGTGTAGTCCAGCAGTTTGGTCTGCTGGTTCCGGATATGCTGGTAGTCATATTCATTATCATCACCGGGACCCTGGTTGGAAGCGATACCAATGACCGTTGTATACCAATCATCGGAAAGGAATGTCGGATCGCTTTCGTAATCTAGCGTTCGCTGAACCTGTGTTTGTATTTGACTTTCATTCTCTGCTGAGAACCTGCCGACGAAGGCATCTGCGTAATGGTCATTTCCCACAATATACCCGTAAGCGTTATCGGAGGGTCCTCCTAATCCGCTACCCTGGTTTGTCGGGATCTGCGGTGCGTCGCCGACCAGCAAGACAAAAGTCAGTCCGTTGGTGTTGTAATAATCAGCGATATATGATTTGATCTGGGCTGCCGTTGAACCGGCTGAATCCACATTGATCATCACGGTGGGTATGCCAATCGAATTTTTCCAGTAGACAAAGGGTTGCATGGCATTCATGAAGGGTCCATAACAAAGGACCAGCATCTTGCCGTAATCGCTGATCGGAGTATAATCGGTTGCGTCAAGGTTAAGGAATTGGTCGGCATAAACACCCAGGAATTCAGGATGGATACGGATCTCGTTCGATTTCCTCACCAGAGGGTTGACCCCGTTGTCATCCGATTTGAACAGCTCAACTGTCAGATCATGATAGACCCGGAGTTTCCTGGTCACCGGATTATACTGGAATGGATAGGCGATCAGGGTTTGTCCCCTGAAATCACGGACGATGTATGGCTCCCTTGTTCCGGCGAGCGCTCCGGGGTAAAACTGATCCGTTTCATACGACGGCCCGAAAGTATAAGGAACCGTATTCGGATCGGTATCCCTCATGATCACCCCTTTTGACGGGGCTATGGCCATATCTTCGTAATCGGTGAAGCTGGATGATACGATCCGGTAATCCATCCCCGCCAGATCGGGAATGATAAGGGAAGTGGTCATCTTGGGCAGATCAGGCGCCCCTCCCTCCTGGATGGGAGTCGATTTGCCAACCAGCACCACATATTCCGGGCCTTTGGGTGTCATGACCTCTTTGAGGGTAAATCCGTCGAGGGTGAAATGGACCACCGACCGCTGGAGATCGGAGGATACCAGCTGGATCTTTGCGGGAACCGGGACAGGGCTGTTGATCCCGATCCACTGGCCGCTGAACCCGGTGAAAAAGATCACCAGGAATAACAGGGATAATAGCGTTTTTTTCATGGGTATTTGGTTGACTGTTATCTGGTTAATAAAACTTTCTTGACAAGAGTGAATGTTTCCGACTGAATTTTACAGTAATAGATTCCGGCCGGTAAACCACCGGTGGAAACCGTAAATGAATGTTTCCCGGCATCCTGATGCGGCTGGTTGTGGATAATCTTTATTTCTTTCCCAATGGCATCGAATAATGAAATGCGCAAATTTCCTGCTTGCGGAAGCTCAATGTCCAGTGTCAGATAATCCCGGAAAGGATTGGGATATAGTTGAACATACGGATCGGCAGGAAGAAGCTGCACACTGCTAATATAGTATTGTATTATGTTAGAAGGCAGGGACGTACAAACAAATAGGGGATCGGTTATCACATCGGTATAGTCACCGCTCTGGGTTAGCTTATAGAACTGACCGGTAGCCGACGGGATTGCGACACCATAACGGTACCACTGGTTCCCTTCAGCGATATCCGAAATCAGCGAATCCCCCTGGAGGGTGATTACCGGAGCTTCCGGACGCGGGCTTACCGCTATGCTTTTCGGAACAGAAGTAACATCGAAGATCCCGTCGCTGACGGTAACCGTGTATGTGATATTTTCTTCAGCAAGGGCATAGGGGATGGGACTCGTAGGATCGCTCAGATAGGTAACAGGGGACCAGAGATAGGTATAGGCGCCTGAGCCGCCTTCAACTGTTACGGTGAGTTGAGAGGTATCATTGGCACATACCGCGGAAGGAGTGATGGTGACAAATACGGCAAAAGGATTTACTGGTATGCTGTCGAGCAGCGGTTTGCGGTTTTGCTTTGAAATTGAGATAAAGACCTGACTGGCGGTGGTTACCGGTGTAAAAGATAGGTTTACAATACCGGTTGAATCGGCAGTCTGGGCATCCAGCAGGGTCGTATCATTGATGGAAAGGGCAACATAGGCCCAGGGCTCCGTGGTCACAGTCATGGCGGTATCGCTGGTCGATATCATCTCGGGATAGGTTGCCGTTAGAACCGGAGGGATTGCATAATAGATGCTGAGGGATGGATCGCCCATCAGGCAATAGATCTCCCAATAATACTTTTTTTGTCCGGAATTGGATTCTTCCACTGCCAGGTTACCTCCGACAACCATCTGGGCTTGTGTGACAAACCACTTGTCGGTCAGTTCACCGTGATCATGGAAAGTCTTATCGTAGGCGCCGAGGTGTGACGGATTATAAGGCGGATTGGTATTCACCGATTTATAACCCACCGCCCACCAGTAATCCTCATTCCACATCGAATTGTTCGATGCGCCGATATATCCTACCGCTCCTTTGTTCGGGGTGCGGGTGACCTCCTCGGCAAAACAAGTGGTATTGTATCGTGAGGTCAGGCAACAGTTACCGACCATCAGACAATATTTGTGGTTGTTTTGCAGTGCAGCGATCTGCGAACTGACGAACTGAGGATCAGCCCAGCCCTGTTCGCTGCCATGAGCGGTGTAATTCGCATAAGCAACACCATTGGAGACGTCATTACGTATTTCCTGGGAATAATTGCTTCCCGAAGGTTCAGGCTGAAGATAAGTATGGGAAAGTAGATTGTGTGCCGTGTTGAAATAAAAATTCGTTCCGTAATTGATCTGCCCGTTCCCGTATGTCAAACCGTTCCCACCTGGATCATAGCCTGCAATCATCACACATTCACCAAGGAACGAGTCATCCGGGAAGGTGTATTGCTCATACTCCATGGTTTTATCCATATAAGCCTGAAGCTGGATGGAGTTAGTGGCGGAGAATCGTCCGTAAAACTCCTCCGGGATGTTATCACCGGTAAATTCACAGTATCGGAGATCGGTCGGCTGACCACTGCTGCTTGAAGGAGGGATCTGGGCCACATCACCCACGAACAGGGCAAAGGTCGGAGGATCATAACCTGCCGGAGGATTATCGTAAAGGTTATGCATGTATGTTTTGATCGAGCTGGCAGTGTTTCCCACATTCGGATCATTGGTATATGCCTGGATGACCTTATACCCTTTCTTGGTTTTCCACTGGATGAATGGCTGAAGCTGGTCCTTGAACTGGGGATCCGACACAATCACATAGGTTATCGGACCTCCGGTGATCAGGGCATCTGAATTCAACGGCTTGTAATTGCCAAGCAACCGGTAGAGATTATCAAAATAGAAGGAATGCTTCTGCTGCTTCATCTGCAGTGTCGCGGGGATGTCGGCATTTTTAAAGATCACCGTTGCCTCAATCTTTTCATAAATCCGGAGGGTTTTGGTGACCGGATTGTACTGCACCGGAGCCAGGTCGATCCTGGCAAGCCTGACGGCCCGCATGAAGCCTACTGGAATTACCTGGACAAGGGGACCGCCAAGGAATTGGTTAAGCCGGTAAGTGCGTGCATTGTATTTGAACGGGATCTTTGCCGGATCGGTGATGCCCTTGGAAAGAGATGCCTGTGCCGGCATGATGGAATGGTTGATCCCGTATGCGCCGAGGTCGTAATCCGCATAACCCATCTTAGTGATGACGATCTCAAACTCAGCGCCGACAGGGACTTCGATCAGCTTGTGGTAAACCGGTAACTGAGGATCTCCCACTTCATTGTTGAAGCCACAACCCTCAACGAAGATTTCGGTAAAGGTCCCTGATCTGGTTTCAACATCACGGTATTGCAAAGCAGATACTTCACTGGTAAAAGAAAGCTGACTGTAGGAGTTGACCGTGTAGTTCACTCCTGTTTTCGCGGAATTCAGGATGATATCGCCGGCAAACAGATTAATGGAAAATAAAAGGAAAGCGAGAAACACGGCAACGCAAAGGGTTGTGGTTCTTTTCATAAGTGGTGAATGAAGGTGAATGATTCAACTTAACAAAAATAAAGAAAAAAGGAATCCCTTCCAAAGAATTATGAACAAAAGACAAAGAATTACCAACGCCGGTTGCTTTAAGCAGAATTATTGAATGGAAACTTCCCTCGCAGCATCACATTATTCCTCGTGGATCAGGGCAGTATCGATCTTACGCATGTTATACACCGGATACCACGATGCAATTAACCCGATCGCCATAACGGTAAGGAAAATGTAAATGAAATCAGGCAGCTGCATGTCAACCGGATAAGTGCTTACCACAAACGTGCTGTCAGGAGACCCAAGCCTGATGATCCCGAACCGTAACTGTAGCCAGCAGACAATGGCTCCCAGAATGAGTCCGGAAAGGGCTCCGGTAAGGGTGATCATGGTGCCCTCCATCATGAAAATCCTCCGGACCAATGGTTTGCCTGCCCCCATGCTCTGAAGGATGGCAATATCCTTTTTCTTATCCAGGATCAGCATCGACAAGGAACCGATCATGTTGAACGTTGCAATGATGAGGATGAAGGTTAGGATCAGAAAAATGACCCATTTTTCCGACTTCATGATCCGGAAAAGGAATTCCTGTTGCTGGTACCGGTTCTTCACGGTGAACCGGTCTCCCACACTTTGCCCGACCATTTCCTGCACATGGTCGGCATCGGCGCCTTTAACAAGACCGAGCTCGATGCCTGTAAGTTCCTTCTTATAGTCCAGCAACCGCTTGACGAACCGGAGCGGCATGAATGCATATTTTATATCATAATCCTGCTGGATCGAAAAATAACCGGATGGGAAAATGACTTCAGAGGTGAAAGCGTTTTCCACTCCTCCTGAAAAAGAGGTCCCCCGCCGGGGAACGTACACAGTAATAGGATTGAGAAAATCGTTCAGGTTACTGCCTAAGGTTCCTGCCACGCCGTACCCGAGGACCGTGTAATCCTGGTCGCCCTCCTGCAACCGGAACTTCCCCTCATTGATCATGGTATCGATCCCGGTCATGCGCGAAAATTCTTCTTCCACACCTTTGATCGTAACGATCGATTGCTTATCCTTGTATTTCAGCAAGGCATTTTCTTCAATGACTTCGGTAAGGTATAGAACCCCGGGGATTTTCCGGAGCCGGTCCTCGGATATTTCGCCGGTATTAAATGTTTTTCCTTCTTTCGGTGAAATGACCAGGTCGGGATTGAACGAGTTGAACAGGGAAACGACCAGTTTCTCGAACCCATTGAAAACCGAAAGCACCACGATCAGAGCCATGGTCCCGATGGCAACCCCGACGACCGAAATGGCGGAAATAATGTTAATGATGTTGTGGGATTTCCTGGAAACAAGGTAACGGCGCGCTATGTAAAATGGGAGATTCAACGCTGTTTTTTGCGAAAATACAAAATAACCCGGAATTATTTCCAGGCCCTGACAATTAATCCGGTTCCGGAAGCATGGTGAAGGCGCAGATCCAGGAAGTTAAGGATCAGCGTGAATGGCTCGGCAATCAGATAGTAAAAGGGAAGCAGGACAAAAAAGACCCGGGAGGTGTTAAGCATCAGAATGGGCCATTTCATTGATATTTTCCAGCCCAGCTGACCGGGTTTGCCATAGGTATACCGGGCGTCGGTCTTATAGAAACCGGCCCGCTCCAGTTTTTTCCGGATCTCCCCGATGTTATAACCATCCCTCACATGCTCTCCGATAAAGGAATCCTCTGCTCCGTGGTCGTGAACATCCGATCCCCCCTGGTCCGAAGGGGTGGATATCAGCACCATTCCCCCCTGTGTCAGAGAGTCGTAAAAGTTCCTGAAAACCTGTTCATCCTCCGGAATATGTTCCATCACGTCGACGCAGAGGATAAGGTCGAATTTATCGGGTCTCTTAAAGGTAATGAGATCGGCTTTCTCAAACAGTACCTGACTCCTGCCGATACGGGTAAAAAAAGCATTGCAGTCGGCGACCTGTTCTTCCTTGACATCCATGGCGATCAGGTAATCATCTTTGATAAGGCCCGAAAGAAAATAGGTATATTGGCCGAATCCGGCGCCGGCATCCAGGATCCAACGCCGGATACCCGGTATCCGGTAAGCCTTGATCCATTTCCTGAGCTCTTTTTTAACATGCCATGTCCGCAGGAGGAGCAAGTCCAGAAGTCTGTAAAAAAGGATCCGGAGGAAAGGGGATGCATTAAAAATCCGCCCGAGGGACCGTTTGATCGGATCGTATTCCATAGGACTAGTTTTGCCCCGTCATTTACCGCAGTATATCGGGTCGTTCCGGTTTAAATGGTGATCAGGTTTTTAAAAGATGATCGATATTCTCGATATAATCCAGTGAATCATCCAGAAAGAACTGGATCTCCGGAATGATCCGCAATTGGTTGTGAACCCGGTTGCCCAGATGGTGGCGGATCTCCTTCACATGGTGCCGGATATGGTCAAGCAGCCCTTGTTTATTGCTTGTGGCAAAAAGGCTGACATAGATCCGGGCGACTGAAAGATCGCTCGCAACGTGTGCCTTGGTAACGGTTACCAGGGCTCCCTGGCATAATTCACGGCATTCCTGCTGGAAGATCAGGCCTGTTTCCTTCTGGATCAGGCGTGCAATTTTCTGCTGACGGGTGGATTCCATAGGACAAAGATATGAAAAGTGGATTATTTGTACCTTTGTGTCAGATTGTTTAAGTTATTTTATTTCCATGGCGGTATGAAAACAAAAACCATTATCCTGGTTGTAACCGGTCTCATTGCGTTCTCTTTAATCCATGCACAGGATATTCCCGTGCATCCTTCCAGTGTGATCACCGGCACCTATTACGGGTTAAGCAGACCCCTCAGGGAGATCCCTCCGATGACGGCCGAAGAGTTTGCCGCGATAGAGAAAAAAGCATTGCAAAAGCAATTCAACGAAGGATTGAAATACCGAAACTATCCTTTCGCAGAAACCGCTCTGCCAAAAGGGGACGATCCTGCCTGGCAAAAGACCATGGGGATGACCGATGTGAAAAGGTCACCGGTTGCTAATTTTGAAGGACAGGTTTCACCTTATTATCCCCCGGATCCCAACGGCAGCATAGATCAGGAGTATTTCATGCAAACCGTTAACTGCGTGTATGCTATCTATGATAAGTCAGGAACCCTTGTAGCCGGGCCTACCAATCTGAACCTGCTCTTCGGAAATGTTCCCGGGGCTAACCGGAACGATGGGGATCCCATCACCCTCTTTGATGAACAGGCTGGCCGATGGCTGGTGACCGAATTCTCCGTGCCCGAATCAGGACCAAACTATATACTGATTGCTGTTTCTGCGACAAGCGATCCGACCGGATCCTGGCATCAGTATTCATTCCAGCTGGATGTAATGCCGGACTATCCGAAATTTGGGGTCTGGCGGGACGGGTATTACATGGGCGACAACAACAGTGGGGGCAAGGATATTTATGTGTTTGAGAGAGACCAGTTACTGAACGGGGAAAATGCTCAGGCTGTCGGATTCAACAATTTGTGGCGTCCTTCCTCTTCCGACGGTTTCATGTGTGTTCCGCCGCTCGATAACGACGGTGTATTTGCTCCGGCCGGATCCCCCGGGCTCTATATCGCTTTCAATGACGATGCCCTCGGGAGCGGTTCCGACGAATTATGGATCTATGAATTGAATGTCGATTGGGCCAATCCGATTGCATCCACCTTCACACGCACCCAGCAGCTGGAAGTTCAGCCTTTCAATGCGGATTTCGGTCCTACCTGGGACAACATTGTCCAGCCGGGAACCAGCCAGAAACTGGATGCAATTCCCCAGGTGATCATGAATGCCCCGCAATACCGTAATTTCGGAACCTATCAGACCATTGTCTGCTGTCATACCGTGAAAGTGAACGATAATGGTCTTGCTGGCATCCGCTGGTACGAATTACGTAAAACAACGGGAAACTGGTCGGTCCGGCAGCAGGGAACATATGCCCCGGATAACCAAAGCCGCTGGATGGGCAGCATCCGCTTGAATGGAAGCAGTAAGCTGGCCCTGGGATATTCCGTATCAAGTTCATCGGTTTACCCAAGCATCCGGTATTGTGGCCAGTCACCTGCCGGTTTTGAAAACGCCACCGGTATCCTTGATATTCCGGAGGAATCGATATTTGAAGGTGCACATTCACAGCAGGGGGCCAATCGCTGGGGGGACTATACCCTTATGTCGGTCGATCCCCTGGACGATGAAACTTTCTGGTTCACCGACCAATATATCGGCTCAGGAGGGTCCCGCAGAACCCGGATCGCCTCATTCCGGTTCGGAACAGGTCCCATCGCGATCACACTTGCTGCCACCGGAATAACCAATAACTCTGCAATCCTCAATGCATCGGTCAATCCACAAGGGTCGTCAACGACCTATTACTTCAGATATGGGACCGATTCGGGCAACCTGAATGACTCCACGGAGGCCGCTTCAGCAGGTTCGGGATCTGAACCTGTCAGTGTCAATACCGGTATACAAGGGTTGACGGACAACCAGGTCTATTATTTCCTGGTGGTCGCCCGGAGTGCAGGCGGTGTATCCCTGGGTGACATTCTCTCCTTTGTGACAGGTACCCCGCAGACTTTATCGGTTAACCCTCCCAGCCGGTCCGTTACTTCTGCTGCTGGGTCCACCGAGTATTACGTGACCTCCAATACCAGCTGGACCGTGACCTGTGACGTTGCCTGGTGTACGATGACACCGGCGGGAGTGAACGACGGCACTATTTCCGTTAACTATGAGGAAAATCTGGATTTCAGTGACCGCACGGCACATTTTACCATATCCACTTCCGGCCTCCCGCCTCAATCCGTCAGCCTGAACCAGGCAGGTGCCGAACCAATGGTGCTGATCGATCCTCCCAACCAGAATGTCAGCGCCCAGGCTGGAAGTACACTGTTTACCGTAACCTCCAACACCGACTGGACGGTGCATTGTGATGCAGGGTGGTGCCTTGTCACCCCGACAGGCAGCGGTAACGGAATCATTGTGGCCAATTTCACAGCCAACCAAACCGGCCAGGTGCGCATCGCCGACATCAGTGTGTCCGTAAATTCCGTGCTGTATAAGACTGTCACGATCACCCAGGCTAAATCATCGATGGGCATTGATGAGGCTACAACGTCCGGTTTGCAGATCTATCCGAATCCCAATAAAGGATCCTTCCGGATCGTACCGCCTGAAAAGGAGACTGGAATGCTGGATGTAACCATCCGTGACCTCAACGGCCAGTCCATTTTTCAACAAACCTTCCATGGACAGCGAGAATATCAAGTCGACCTATCCTCTGCCCCCGGCGGATGCTATCAGGTTGTGGTGAAGACTTCGACCAGCTTACTCGTTCGGAAGCTGGTGGTCATTAAATAACTGGAATCGCACATGAACAGCGATCGCTAAGGGGCTACTTATGCGGGTGTATCAGCAATCCACCCCTTTCAATTTATCACTTACCACCAGGTTCAAGATATTCTGCCTCGGCTTCAATTGTTTGGCATACCTCTCCCTGGTTTCGGGTTTACTGAGTTCAAGTGCAGCTGCATGGGCGGCGCGACCGAAGTTGCGGCGGCAGGCTTTCTGCTTTTCGCTCCAGGGTTTTGTGAAGGTAGGTTTCATGGCGATGACGGTGATGCCGCCGTAATTTTTCATGACAAATTGATCGCCGACTTTTCCACTGTATCCATGGGTGATGATGTTGGTGCTGCTTTTTGACATGGCGTACTGATTTTGATAGTTTTATATTTAATGACAGGGTTTGACTGAACTTCGTTGCAAGCTTATGTAACTTTATTACGTTGTATCGTCGGAGTTTGGACGAAGGTTCCTCGCAGGATGGTCGCAGGATGGACGCAGGATGAATCTATAAAGACAATACTTCATCCGAAGTCTGATCATTCGCAAAAAATAAAGGATCAATGAGATAACATGCCGCCGGGAAAGGATTTTCGGAGGCAGGTTGGATAGTAATTATTACTAAAAATGAAAAGCATGTGATGAAATTAATCCTACAATTACGATCACCAGCACAATCGCAGTCAACGCTTCTTTACTGATATACAATTCTTTTGTTCTTTTGACATAGTTCACCAGTGCTTTCCAATTTAATGAAATATGAAGGATGGAAAATATTACAAATAAAATCCCTGCAATATCATGTGCCGACATCCAGAAATGTCTTTCCAGGGTCAATTGATCAAATTGAAATAAGTGATTCATTAAGCCGGTAAACGGCAAACTCAATCCTGAAATCAACATGGCGGATGAAATAAAAGCCCGTTTATTGAACGATTGCTTTTTTCCAGTGTGTTCCATAAGTTTTTTTATTTAAATATTTTCATTCGTTTTTCGCTCCGTTCATGGTTGCTTGTAAAATATCAAACAAATGATCAATGTTAAAGCAATGATGAAGGAAATCCCGATGTTTACGATGTCATTATAGTAAAACGCGTAAGGCAGGCCCTGGCTGACCGTTTTATTCAGGCCCGGGGCCTTATTGATGATATCATTCTTAACTAACTCTTTATATTTATCTCCAAGGCAGGCTGATCTCCGCAACAATGTATCTTCAAAATTATATAACATATAAGGGAATCCGACTTTCGTTATATGTTGCTCCAGCGGCTTGTAAAAAATAAAACCGGTAAAGACATCTTTGTACTGTAATTCGGATGATGAATTCCACAGAAAATCATCAAAGTTATCCGATCCGAATAGACTGTTTGTAAAGTTAAACCCGGTATTGGGATTCCCGGCTATTTCGAAGGCCTTATCCCATTTGCCGTGCTGAACAGGGCCGAAAATAGTTCCGTAAACACCAAAAGGAACGGTATTGATCAGGACATTACAGACTTTCCCGGGAAGGGAATCCATCAGGATTGCCGTGGCACAGAGTGTATTGAGGAAGTGGCTTGTCTTTTCACCGTCCCGGTCCCTGATCAGGCCAAAACCATGCCAGTGGTTCATGATCACAAGTCCTTTTTTCTTCTTTTCGTGCTTAGCCACTTTGTCTTTATAGATGACTGTGATCCGGTCGGCCATGATCTTGTCCCGCTTTTCCTTGCGTGGTATTTTCTGAAATGTTAACCGGGTCATTTTAGACCAGTTCACGGGGATATCGGTGAAATACCAGTTGATCTTCAGGCTGTCGGGTACATGTGCATTTATCTTATTCACGAACTTAAGGAAATCAAACACATTGGTGAATCCCCATGACGGCCAGAGTGCACAGCTGTTGTTCTGCAACCAGGCTGTAGCCTTATTCAGAGTGTCTTCGTTCGGGAAAACGGTATTCAGATAACGAGTCAGGGTGTCCTGAAAACTTTGCGTACCAAATTCCGTATAGATATTGCCGATTTTACCGGTAAAGCGCGGATCGCTTACTATTTTGGAAATCAGCTCATACTGGGTATATTCCGGGTGAAGCCTTTCATCCAGAACCACTAGGTCATATTTGTCAAACAAACTAAAAACGTACTCGACGGGATCCCGGGAATGGGTTTTGATAAAATCAGCATACTTTCTCGTTTCCGTATTTACAGGATATTCGGGGAAATACTTGATATTTGCCAGCCGGAAGTTCTTTACTGAAGGAGAGATCTTGACGTAAATAGTCATTACAGAGATGCTCGCAATGGCGATGAAGGAAACAAAACGCAGGAGTCGCCCGGTTACACGGTTTCTGATCGTTTTTGTGGAAGAGACCAGTTCCCACCATGGTCTTTTATAAATGAAAAACAAGACCAGCATGATCGCGGCGATGATCAGGATACAAACCGCTGTGGTCCACACCTGGGATTTTTGATAAAAATGAAGCCGGTGGATCACGTAAGAGGGGATAATCAGCAGGAGGATGAATTTGCTCACCACCTCCCTGATCAAGACTTGCCGGAGACCGGTCCTTTCATTGGTCACTGAAACCACCTGCAAACCGGTAAGCGCCTTTGCCAACGTCCTCCCATTGAAAAACCGGTAACAAACGGTATAGTATAAAACCCAGCCGACTGCAAATTCAACGAACGGGTCGATAAATATCCATCGCATGATCCCCAGATGCGCCAGCAGGCCGATACAGTAAATAAATACGAAATCGATCAAGGCGGAAAATACCCTACGCCAAAACATTGTCTTTAACCTGTTTTGATGTTCCATGGTGTATTTTGTTTGTCGGGTTTTAATCTGGCAGGAAAAAGCAGGGATGACAAGTTCTTTTATTTATATCCAACGTTTTAAAAAGTGATTTGTTTTAAATATTTGCAAAGCAGCAAAATTTCTTGCATCGTACTGTGCGGTTCACTCCGCCGCAGGAAGGATCTTTTTGCATCGACCTTGTCCGTTTGTGTATTTCAATTATCTTTGTTCCGATGAAGAATTTAATGAAAATATTAAGGTATGCGATCCCTTATTGGGTGAACGCTGCCCTTAACATTTTATTCAACATTCTATCGGTCCTCTTCTCCCTGGTCTCTTTTACTTTGTTCATTCCGCTCGTCGATATGCTGTTCCAGCGGACCAAACGGCCGGTAAAACCACCTTCCATTGATTTTTCACACCTGTCGACCCTCAACACAGATTCATTACGCGATAATTTTTATTATTATTTCGGGAAGATGATCGATTTCTACGGGGAGAAGACCATGCTGATTTATATCGGATTTACCGTCATTGTCCTCTTCTTTCTGAGAAACATGTTCCGGTACATGGCTATGTTCTTCCTGGCAAAGGTGCGGAATTATGTCGTGAGGGACATCCGGAACAACCTCTATAAAAAGATACTGATTCTTCCATTATCCTATTATACCGAGCAGCGGAAAGGGGATATCATCGCCAGGATGACGACCGATGTCCAGGAGGTGGAATGGTCGATCATGACCTCGCTGGAGATGGTTTTCCGTGATCCCATCCAGATCATTGCCTATATCGTGACCCTTTTCATCATCAGTCCCACCCTGACCGCTTATGTTCTGATCATCCTTCCGATCAGTGCCTTTTTTATCGGCCAGATCGGAAGAAGCCTGAAAAAAAGTTCGGTCAAGGGTCAGAAAAAAATGGGATTCATCCTTTCGATGATCGAAGAGACCATTTCCGGTTTACGTATCATCAAAGCGTTCAATGCCATTGAATTTGCCGATAAGCGGTTCCGGAAGATCAACCAGGATTATTCCCGTCTGATGGTTGGTCTTTACCGAAAACGAGACCTGGCTTCCCCCCTCAGCGAATTCCTTGGGGCGGTCGTTCTTACGGCGGTCCTCTGGTACGGCGGCCGTCTCGTATTTACACCGGGGAACCTGCTGAGCGCCTCTGTTTTTCTGGTTTACCTGGTGATTTTTTCCCAGGTTATCCCGCCGGCAAAATCCATCACCCAAGCCATCTACAACATCCAGAAAGGGGCTGCTTCGGTGGAACGGATCGAGCATGTTATGGTTGAGCCGGAAGTGATCGTCCAGAAAACGAATGCCATCAAAAAGACCGATTTCCGTTCAGAGATCGAATACCGGAATGTCAGCTTTTCCTATGTAAAAGAACCGGTTTTAAGAGATATCAACCTGGTCATTCCCAAAGGGAAGACCTTCGCCCTGGTCGGACCATCGGGCGGAGGGAAGTCCACCATGGTTGACCTGCTGCCACGGTTTTATGATTGCCGGAAGGGTCAGCTCCTCATTGACGGCATCGACATCCGTGACCTGGTCATCAACAACCTCCGGGGATTGATGGGGATCGTTTCCCAGGAAACCATCCTGTTCAACGATAGCGTTTTTAACAACATCGCCTTCGGGATGGAGAACGTCGGTGAAGAGGAAGTGATTGCGGCTGCAAAGGTCGCCAATGCCCATGAATTCATTGAGCGGATGCCGCTGGGATATGAGACAAATATCGGCGACCGGGGGACCAAGCTATCCGGCGGACAACGCCAGCGCCTGAGTATTGCCCGCGCCGTCCTTAAAAATCCGCCCATCCTGATCCTCGATGAAGCCACGTCGGCCCTGGATACCGAATCGGAACGACTCGTCCAGCAGGCCCTTGAAAACCTGATGCGGAACCGTACCTCCATCGTCATCGCCCATCGTCTTTCGACCATACAGTTTGCCGATGAAATCCTGGTGCTGCAGGACGGTAAGCTGGTGGAAAGGGGAACCCACGCTGATCTCCTTGAAAGAAACGGGGTGTACAAAAAACTGTACGAATTGCAATCTTTTGTATGAGAAGCCGTCTTATCCTTCTTCTGGTTTATCTTTTTGCCTTCAGCCTTGCTTTTATTGTCGGGACCTTCAATGGGTACCCTGTTCTCCTGAAATCGGCCACATCTGTCGGGATGGCGGTCATCGTCCTGTTCATGGCCAGCCTGGATTTCAATAATTCGAGTGTCTTTGATCCTTTCTGGAGCGTGACACCCCCATTGATGGTTTGTTATTTCTGGTTTTTATCCTTTTCCATGCAACCTGCTGCAATCTTTCACTGGTCGCTCGTGACAGAAAACCTGAACGCCTTTCATCGGTCCGGTGCCTGGTCAGGGATTGACACGATGAACATTCCGCGGGTGACCATCCTCCTTATCCTTACGCTGGTATACGGAACCCGGCTGACTTGGAATTTTCTCCGGGGATGGAAAGGTTTGAAACACGAAGACTGGCGGTACGCTGATATGAGAAAGATAACCGGAAAAGGGTATTGGTTCGTCAGTTTATTTGGCATCCATCTCTTCCCGGCCCTGATGGTCTTTGCAGGATGCCTGCCGGTGTGGGTTACGGTGATCTGCGGCATGCATGGTCCGAATTTCCTGGATATCCTCGCCATCCTGGTCACCGGAAATGCCATTTTACTGGAAGCGTTAGCCGACCGGCAATTGCACCGGTTTCTGGCGAATAATGCCGGGAACGGTAAAACCATGGACCAGGGCCTGTGGTCGGTTTGCCGTCATCCGAACTACCTGGGTGAAATTTCCTTCTGGTGGGGATTGTATTTATTTGCGCTTGCTGCCAATCCTTCCTTCTGGTGGGTGATCATCGGACCCCTTGCCATTACCCTGATGTTTATCGTTATCAGCATTCCGATGATCGAAAAACGGAATGTTCAGCGGCGATCCGGTTATACGCTTTACCAGCAGAGAGTCCCTATGCTGATCCCGTTCCTAAATTTCCACCATCCGGACCAGTAGCTTCTCCAGCTTTTTTTTCATCTGCCTGGGACGGCAGTTAAAATCGTTGACAATGATGGCAAAGATCAGCCTCCGGCCCGAGAGGGTATGGGCGTAACCGGCAAAGCTTTTCACCCCGGCAATGGTGCCTGTCTTGGCACGGATACGACCCTGACCAATGGTGCCTTTCATGGCTTTACGCAGGGTTCCGGTCAGCCCGGCCAGGGGCAGTGATTCATAGAATTCCCGGTAGTAAGGGGAACGTTCCATCAGATAAAGCAGGTCGACCAGTTGTTTCGGAGAAATGGCATTGTTCCTTGAAAGACCGTTCCCGTCATCGAAATACAACCCCTTTGTATTCACTCCCTTTGTCTTCCAAAATTCGAGAATGGCCTCGGCTCCGGCTGTCGTGGTGTTTTTTTGATAAATTTTGCCGCCGATCTTTCTTAGGATCTTTGAGGATCTCCAGTTGACGCTCATCATGTTGGTGATTATAACTTCCGGAATGATGCTTGGGCCAAGGATCTCCAGAGCAGCCCCGGTGACAAAGAGCTTCAGCGTGGAAGCAGGGATCAGAGCTTGTTCCGGAAGTTGTTCCGCTACGGTCAGCGGAAGCTTGTCGGTACAATCGATGATCAGATAACCGAAAGAAGCCCCGCTCATGCAACGGTCATTCTTCAGCTGTTCAAGATCGGAATACAATGGATCATAATTCACCAGGGTATCTTTCTCATCATTCTGCCGTGCACTCCTTACGGTTCCCTCCTTCCGGTTATCGTTCCGGCACGAAGGGATAAGCAGGATGGCAAGTATGAAGAAAAGTGAAAGATTTAACCGCATGAAGGGAAGGAAATTATTGGCAAAGATCGTAAAAATCCCTTTTGGGCAACCGGCGGAGATTCGTTTCAGACCAAATCTTATTTTGAGGTGTTGGATTTACTGAAGAAATTTCCGATTGGACGATGGAATTGTTAAATATCCTTAAATATGTATATGTTTTTCTAAGCACAAGTTTTTTTTTTTATATTTTCGTTGTTTAGAATCAGATTAATTCGCTTGGATAAATGATCCGTAAAGTGTTGGTTGCAAACCGCGGAGAAATCGCTGTTCGCGTGATGCGTTCATGCCGGGAGCTGGGATTGATCACGGTCGGGGTATTTTCTGAAGCTGACCGCAAGGCCATGCATGTCCGGTATGCGGATGAAGCCTATTACATCGGGCCGGCCGCTTCCCGTGAAAGTTATCTGAACATGGATGCCATTTTGGAGGTGGCAAAAAAATCGGGCGCCGATGCCATCCACCCCGGTTATGGGTTCTTATCGGAAAACGCTGTTTTTTCAGAACGCTGCAAACAGGAGGGGATCCGGTTCATCGGTCCCGATGCCTATGCCATCACCACCATGGGTGACAAGATCACGGCACGGCAGACCATGATCAAATCCGGGGTCCCGGTGGTGCCGGGGACCATGGAGAAACTGACTGGCGGGGAGAAGGCCATCGATGTGGTAAAAGAGATCGGATTACCGGTCATGATCAAGGCTTCGGCCGGCGGCGGTGGAAAGGGAATGCGACTGGTAAAAAAGATGGAAGAGCTCATCCCGATGTTTCACATGGCAAAGTCGGAAGCCTTGAATGCCTTTGGCGATGATTCGGTCTATATAGAAAAATACATTGAATCACCCCATCACATCGAATTTCAGATCCTGGCCGACCAGCATGGGAATGTGGTCCATCTCTTCGAGCGGGAGTGTTCCATTCAGCGCCGCCATCAGAAGGTTGTAGAGGAAACGCCTTCACCCCTGATGACCCCGGAGTTGCGGAATGAAATGGGAGAGAAGGCGGTTGCTGCAGCCAAAGCGGTGAATTATCAGGGCGCCGGTACCATCGAGTTCATCGTCACGGAGGATCTCGATTATTATTTCCTGGAAATGAATACCCGTTTGCAGGTCGAACATCCCGTCACCGAGCGCGTTGTCGGCGTTGACCTGGTCAAGGAACAAATCAACATTGCCAACGGTCTTCCGCTTCCTTTCAGGCAGGAGGACCTCCACCAGCATGGTCATGCAATTCAATGCCGGATCTATGCGGAAGATCCGGAGAATAACTTTATGCCGAATCCCGGCGTGATCAAGCACATCACCGAACCCCACGGACTAGGTGTCCGTTCCGACGGGTATGTTTATGAAGGATATGAGATCCCTATTTACTACGACCCGATGATCTGCAAGCTGATCACCTGGGGCGAATCGCGGAAAGAAGCGATTGCCCGTATGCTGAGGGCACTCTATGAATACAAGATCACCGGGGTGAAGACCTCGATCAAATTCCTGGAACGCATCATGGAAACCCCCGACTTCATAGCCGGGATATACAATACCCATTTCATTGAAGAAAATGCCGCCCGTTTGTTCACCCCGAAACCATGCGGGGTAGCCTGTGAGGACATGGCCATGATCGCAGCGTTCATCGATTACATCGATAAGCTGGAAAAGATCCAGCCACCTAAATATACGGAAGAGCTGGGAACCAACTGGAAGGATTTTGGCCGCAAACGGAATGTCTTACGCTTATAATACCTTACTATGGCTTACGAGGTCAGTATCGAGCACCGGACTGCAAAAATTGAGCTCCTGAACCGTGTGGGAACCAAGGCACTGATCGCCGTGGATGGTCATAAGTACGATATCGACATTGTAATGGTCGAATCGGGTGTCTATTCCATTTTATATCAAGGACATTCGTACAATGTTGAACTGATCGAAGGAGGAAACAGCAAGAAGTATATCGTGAATACCTTTGCACGCACATTCAATGCCGAGATCATTGATGCCGAAACAAAGTACATCAGCAGCAGGAGCAAAGGAATGGAACTGGAAGCCGATACCAACATCGCTTCGCCCATGCCCGGTAAGGTCATCAAGATCCCGGTTTCAACGGGCGAAAAGGTTACCACCGGCCAGACGTTGATCGTGGTGGAGGCCATGAAAATGCAGAGCGAATTCAAGGCTTCCGGCGATAGAACCGTTCAGGAGATCCTGGTCAGGGAAGGCGATACCGTCAACGCCCATCAGGTCATGATCAGATTGGTTTAACAGGTTATAAAATCATTTTCTTGCATTTTTTTAAACAGGTTATTTTATGCAGACCCTTGAAGAACAATACCGTGAATTCGAGGAGAAAAACCGGTTAGCCGAGCAAGGCGGCGGTCCTGAGAAAATTGCCAAGATCCATCAATCGGGCCGCGGGACTGCACGGGAGCGGATCATTATGTTGCTGGATCCGAACACTTTTACGGAAATGGACAAGCTGGTGACGCACCGTTGTCATGATTTCGGGATGGAAAAGAACAAGATCCTTTCCGACGGGATGGTTACCGGTTACGGAAAGATTGACGGACGGTTGGTCTTTGTCTTTGCCCAGGATTTCACCGTTTTTGGCGGAACGATGAGCCGCGCGAATGCCGACAAGGTCGTAAAGATCATGGATATGGCCATGCGGATGGGGGCGCCCCTGATCGGCCTCAACGATTCGGGCGGCGCCCGTATCCAGGAAGGGGTCGAGAGTCTGGCAGGCTACGCCGACATTTTTTACCGAAACGTCCTTGCCTCCGGAGTGATCCCGCAGATCAGCGCCATCCTGGGACCATGTGCCGGCGGGGCAGTCTATTCTCCGGCGATGACCGACTTCATCCTTATGGTAAAGGAGAGCAGCTATATGTTCGTAACTGGTCCGGAGGTGATCAGGACCGTTACCCATGAGGAGGTAACCATGAACGAACTGGGCGGAGCCATGACACATAATGCACGCAGTGGGGTAGCCCATTTCGCAGCCGAAAACGATGAGCAGGCCCTGATGATGATCCGTGAACTGATCAGCTTCCTGCCGTCAAATAATATGGAAGACCCGCCCACGAAACCATGCACCGATGATGTGATGCGACAGGATGAGAGCCTTCATGCCCTGATCCCCCTTGATCCCAACAAACCATATGACATGAAGGATCTCATCACCACGGTGGTGGATAATCATAACTTTTTCGAGGTGATGCCACATTACGCCCAGAACATCATTACAGGATTTGCCCGTCTGGGAGGGAAGCCGGTAGGGGTCGTAGCCAATCAGCCGGCATTCCTGGCCGGTGTGCTCGATATCAACTCCTCCATCAAAGGGGCCCGTTTCGTGCGTTTCTGCGACTGCTTCAACATTCCACTGGTTACGTTCGAGGATGTCCCAGGCTTTCTGCCCGGTACGAACCAGGAGTTCGGGGGGATCATCAAGCACGGAGCGAAGTTACTATATGCATTCTGTGAAGCCACGGTGCCGAAAATTACGGTCATTACCCGTAAAGCATATGGAGGGGCTTACTGTGTGATGTCGAGCAAGCATATTGGCGGGGACATCAATTATGCCTTCCCTTCAGCTGAAATCGCGGTCATGGGACCGGAAGGCGCTGTCAATATCATCCATAAAGGAAAGCTGAATGAGACCGAGCGCACCGATGCGGTTGAGAAATACCGGAAAACCTTTGCCAGTCCGTATAAAGCTGCCGAGCTCGGTTACGTGGATGAGATCATTTATCCCAGACAGACCCGCATGAAGCTCATCCAGGCCCTCGAACTGACACAGAACAAGAGCAAGACCAATCCACCCAAGAAACACGGGAATATTCCCTTGTAAAAAAGCGAAGCAACTCCCCGGGCACCATTGTTGTCTGATATTGAGAGCTGCGGGAGATAAGGCCATCCTTTTTTGGATGTTCCTGATTTTGCAGATATGATCAGCCGTCTTGTCCGATTTAACCAGTGGTTCACCGATTTACTGGAAAAAATGCAGAATAAATCTGCTAAATAATTACATTTGTCCATCATGCTTAAATACCTGAAATCATGAAATTAATCAAGACTTTCATCCTCGTCCTTCTTGTTTTTTCCCTTGCTCCAGCCGTTGAAGCACAACGACACCCGTCTTTCCGGAAACAAGTCAATTCCCCTGCATGCAGGGCATTTGATTCCATCACTGCCAGCCATATCCCTCTGCTAACGCTTCCTGCCAGCCTGCATGGCCGGCTTCTTCCTGCTATCGTCGATAATTCCCAGAACGACTACTGGCCAGGCATCAGGGATCAATATATGTTCATGAGCTGCCAGGAATATGCCGGCATCGCTTATACCTTCGGATACGAGATCAACCGGCTCAGGAACCAACCCGGATATTATTATGAGAACAGCTATCCGACACATTATACCTGGAATTTCCTGAACTGGGGTGGAAATAATGGGGTCAATTTTCTGCAGGCCTTTGATGTGGTGCGCCAACAGGGCAACATGACCATGAACGATTATGGCATCGATACAACCTACGGGGAAAACGGCTGGCCTACCGGATATGATAAATACTACCGGGGGATGCATAACCGCATCCGGCAGGTCTATGCAATCCCGATCAATTGCGAAGAAGGGATTATCACAATAAAACATTGGCTGTACGACCACCTCGACGGCTCTGCCACGGGAGGGATTGCCTGCTTCACCACCGACAGCTGGACTTTTTACGGAATGAGCAAGCTCCCTCCCGGTACACCCGAAGAAGGGAAAGATGTGGTCATCCATTGGCAACCCTACCCGGTACACGGACTGACCATTGTCGGATATAACGATTCGATCCGGTTCGATATCAACAATGACGGACAGTTTACCAACAACATCGACATTAACGGAGATGGGATCATCGATGCCCGCGACTGGGAAATCGGTGGTTTCCGTTTGGCCAATTCTTACGGAGGGTGGTGGAGTGACGGTGGTTTTGTCTATGTTCTTTATTCTGCCATGGCAAGCAATTATATGGATGGAGGCATATTCAACAACCGGGTTTTTGTGCTTGAGCTGGATCCCGACTATGAACCCCTGCTGACCGTAAAGGTCAAAATGGATTACAACCGCCGCGACCGGTTAAAGTTCCTTGCCGGGGTAAGTGCCGATACCACCAGTATGGTACCGGAAAACATCCTTGAATTCCCTGTTTTCAATCATCAGGGTGGTGAATTGCCTATGCAGGGAACCTATATTGGTGCACCGGAAGGGACCGACACCATTGAATTTGGTCTCGATGTGACCCCCTTGCTGAGCCACGTTGCCTCAGGCCAGCCGGCAAAGTTTTTCTTCATGACGGAAGAGGTAGACCCGGATCACCAGGGACATGGTTCCATCCATAAGGTTTCCTTTATCCGGTACGCAGCTCCGGTGGAAGAATATACTTCGTCACAGACCATGATGCCAATCAGGGACGACGATGTTACCACCATATCCGCAACAGGTACGCCGGTCTTTGACAAGGTTCAGATCACGACGGATCATCTTACGCCCTTTACCCCCGGACAACCCTGGAGCACGATGCTTCAGGCTGCAGGTGGGAGGCACCCCTATACCTGGTCAGTGGCGGAAACCTATGAGAAGGAGGAAGTGAAGGATTCTCTGCCATGGATCAGTACCTTAAAGCTGCAACCGTTGAATGAGGAGCAACCCTATACAGCCGTGCACCTCCCTTTCTCATTCCCGTTCTACGGGAAAGCCTGTGATACCATATATATAAATTGGTTTGGTTTTGTCTCCTTCGATTCGCAGTGCGTGCCTTATCCATATATCACTGATGAAATGGCCATGCTGAAAAAATACGGTATTATCTCTCCTGCCTACAGCCAGTATTACGAATACCCGGTATCTGACCAATACGGTGTCTGGATCAAGACAGGTCAACCCTACGTGACGATCCGCTGGAGGACCTCGATGATGTACGGGGCGGTCCAGTCGGATATCAATTTCGGATTGCGTCTTTTTCCCGATGGCCATTTTACAACTTTCTACGGAGATCTGAACAATCCCAACTGGGCTTTTTCACTCTATAACGGGGTTTCAAAAGGAGATGAACTGAACTGGGACCTGACAGCCTATAACAGCGACCAGGGATTAACGGGAAAAAGTTTTGTCTTTCGTCCGCCTTTGATCCCTCCGGGGACCATGATCACCAAGGACGGATTTCTGGAGATCGGTGAGGCCGATTCCACAACAATATATGATATTGGCGTGCGCGTGAACGATGCCAATAACCTGACCGATATCCGGCATTTTGATTTTTCGGATGGACTTTCCATCAAACAGGAACTGGTATCGGGGGACGACAACCTGTTGAAGTTTGGACAACCGGCTTCATTCAGGCTGATCCTTGCAAACCTGGGGACCCAGACCCTCCTGGATCCTGAGATCAGGCTCCGGACCTCCGACACGGTCATCACCATCACCGACAGTCTGAAATCGGTTTCCTCGATCGGCCCCGGCGAAACCATGACCGTTGAAAATGCTTTTTCTTTCAGCCTCGGCGACCAGCTGCCCAACGGATTTCCCGTTAACCTCATACTGAAAGCCCAGTCGGGATCCCACAGCTGGCAGAAACCGGTTTCCCTGAGGGTTTCTGCTCCGGATCTGAAAATAAAGAATCCACAGGTTGTGGATGGCGCCGACAACCAGCTCGAGCCCGGCGAATTTGCCGATCTGATCATACCTCTCTCCAACCAGGGGAGCCTGGTTGCAGAAAATCTTGAGATCCGCCTGGAAAGCACGGATACCCTGCTGACCATTGCATCCGAACCGGTACAAATGATATCCTCTTTTGATGCAAGAACCGAAAAGGAAATCACCTATCTGATCCAGGTCTCCCGCAATACCCCCTGGGGACATAAAGTACCGTTGAAGGTTACTTTGTCCGGACCTGCAGTTGTCAATAGCGCTCTGGAATTTCAGCTTCAGGTCGGAAGAAAACCGGTAGCGCTGGCCGCCCTCTCCGAAACCTCTTCATCTCTCGCAGCAATGCAGGAAATACTCGATACCCTCGGAGTTTCCTATGATGTGCAACCCGCGATGCCCTTCGCCCTCGAAGAGTATTCCAGCGTCTTCGTATTGCTGGGAACCGGGAATTCCGGATCCCATGTTCTTAGCTATGAGGAAGGCTTCTATCTGGCGAATTATCTGAACAATGGCGGAAAACTATATATGGAAGGTGTCGGAACATGGTACTCTACCAACTCAACGCCCGTCCATCCCATGTTCAAGTATACGTGGGAGCGGTTATCTTATTTTTCGTATACCGGTGTCACAGGTGTTTCCCAGACTTTTACCGATTCACTGGTCCTGTCCCACCACGGTCCCGTCAACTATTCCATTTACCATTTTCAACCGGTTGAGCCGGCCTTTATTTCCCTTGAGAATACCGACGATACGCCGAAGAACCTTGAAGTTGCTTATGACGGAGAAGATTATAAGACCATCGGCACCTTCGTTGGCTTCGGCTACCTGGTTGACAGCCTTTATCCGGCAGGAAAACATTCATTAATGAAACGGTATCTCGATTTCTTTGGTGTGAATGCAACCGGTCCCTATCCGTTGTTCCATACCGTAAAAACTTCGGTTTGTCTGAATAAACCAGTTGGCTTCACCGACGATTCCTATCCCGGCATTGTCTCCCGTCAATGGGAATTCCCCGGGGGGAACCCCTCTGTTTCCTCCGATCCGGATCCTGAAGTTACCTATAGTTCGACCGGCACGTATGATGTGAAGCTGACCGTTTCCGACGGTATTAATACACGCACCCTTTTGAAAAAGAATTACATCAAGGTGAACACTTGCACCGGGATCTCCGAAAATGATTTTGCTCCGCGATTTAAAATTTACCCCAATCCGGTCAGAGGCCATCTGTGGATTAAAACCACCGAACCGGCAGGGAACAACTTGACGGTTATATTGTATGACCTGACGGGAAGGATCGTATATAAGAAGCAATTTGCCGGAAATTCACCCGGATCAATTATACAGATCGATTGTATGCACCTTCAGAAAGGGATCTACATTATCCATCTGCTGACCAAAGAGTTTTCGCAAAAGGAGAAGATCATTATTGATTAATTCCTACCTTTGGGAATCAATTTGATCCGATATGCAACCTGTTCTGGCTGTCATCCAACGGCAAGCTGCTGAATTGTTCCGGGAGGTGTTGACCATCCGGCGGCACCTTCATCAGAACCCGGAATTATCCTGGGAGGAACATCAGACGGCAGAATTCATTTGCTCAAAGCTGGATGAATATGCCATACCTTACCGGAAAGGGATTGCAATAACGGGCATCGTCGGACTGATCAGGGGTAAAAATTCTGATTCCTGCTGCGTGGCGCTGAGAGCCGATATGGACGCCCTGCCACTCACAGAAGAGAATGCAGTGGAATATAAATCCACTGCTTCCGGTAAGATGCATGCCTGCGGCCACGATGTGCACATGGCCTGCCTGCTTGGAGCTGCAAAAATCCTTAACGGGCTCAGGGATCAGTTCGACGGAACGGTGAAGCTGATTTTCCAGCCTTCTGAGGAAACCTTTCCCGGAGGAGCCGTCACCATGATCAATGAAGGCGTGATGGAAGATCCGGCACCCGTGCATGTCATCGCCCAGCATGTGATCAACACCCTGGAAGCCGGGGATGTCGGATTCAGGGAGGGTCCGTATATGGCTTCAACCGACGAGATTTATATCCGTGTCAGGGGGAAAGGCGGACATGCCGCCACCCCAAACCAGGTGGTCGATCCCGTTCTCATAGCCTCCCATATCGTGGTAGCCCTCCAGCAGATCGTCAGCCGGAATGCCGACCCCCTCGTTCCGACCGTCATTTCGTTCGGAAAGATCATTGGTGAAGGCCGGACCAACATCATTCCCGACGAGGTAAGGATCGAAGGAACCGTCCGGACCTACGACGAAGCATGGCGGAAAACGATCCACCAACGGATAGAAACGATCTCGGCAAGCATAGCCGAGGGTTTCGGGGCGAAATGTGAAGTCGTGATTTCCCACGGTTATCCGTTTTTATTTAACGATCCCGCCCTCACCCGGAAATTATCCGGCCTGGCGACAGAATACCTTGGCAAGGATCGTGTCAAAGAGCTGGAGAAGAGAATGACCGCTGAGGATTTTGCCTATTTTGCCGAAAAGGCGCCTTCCTGCCTTTACCGGCTGGGTATTGCCCGGGAAAGCAAGGGTATCCGCACCAATTTACATACTTCGACATTCAATGTGGATGAGTCAAGTCTCGAGACAGGAATGGGCCTGCTGGCCTGGTTCGCCGTCAACCTCCTTCAACCTGGGAGAAAATAAAACATGTCCATCGTCTCACGCTTTCTAACGTCCCACGTCTTACGTCTTACGTCTTACGTCTTACGTCTTACGTCTCACGTCTCACGTCCCACGTACTACGTCCTCATTTCACTCCTCACGCTTCACTCCTCACTCCTCACTCCTCATTCCTTTTCCCAGGACCATCCCACCGGGAATCCTCCGCTGCTTCCTTTCCAGCAGAATGCACCGATGAAGGAAAATGATGAGCAGCTTGCCATGCAACTATACCAGGAGAGGGATTTTGAAAAAGCCGCAGAGGTCTTTGAACGTTTGTATGAAAAGAAACCGACTTCCTTTTATTATACATATCTCCTGTATAGTCTCATAGAGATCAGAGAGTTCAACAAGGCAGAGAAACTGATCCGCCAACAGCAGAGAAATGCGCCGTCCTCTTTGCGGTATATCGTTGACCTCGGCTATGTTTATTTCCGCGAGGGAAACCCGGAGAAATCAAAAAAGCATTATGAAGAGGCCTTGAAAAAGCTCGGCGCTGACCGGTCGCAGATCGTTGAGCTGGCCAACGCCTTCCTGGTAAGAGGTGAGAACGATTATGCCATCAGCGCTTACATGAAAGGGAGGGAATTGATGAAAAACCCGTACCTGTTCAGCTTTGAACTGGCGGCCATTTATGAGCGGGAAGGGGAATACAGAAATGCCTTTAACGAATACCTCAATCTGCTCAGCGTCGACAAGAACTACCGGAATACCGTGGAGGACCGCCTGCAGAATTTACTGGCAGACGACAAAGACAATGAGAAAAGCGAGATCCTGCGTACCACCTTGCTGGGTCGTGTTCAGAAAGAACCGGAAAAAACCTATTATTCGGAGCTTCTCTGGTGGTACTCCCTTCAGCAGAAGGATTTTGAACTTGCTTTTCAGCAAGCCCGGTCGCTTGACCGGCGGCTGAAGGAAAACGGGGAACGGATCCTGCAGGTGGCGGCCCTCGCTATCTCCAATGATAATTTCGATGTAGCTTTGGAAGCCTACCAGTACATCATTTCCAAAGGACCCGATTATCCGTTCTTTGAAACGGGACGGGTGGAAATCATCAACACCCGGTACCTGAAAGCCATTTCCCGTCCGTCGCCGGAACAAAAAACCCTGAATGAGCTACAGCAGGAATTTATCGGGGAACTGCGGAAAAGCGGCGAAAACCCGCAAACGCTTTCCCTGATGAAAAATTTAGCCCACCTGGAAGCATTCTACCTCGATAAACCCGGCGATGCCATCGAACTGCTCGGACGAACCGTTCATATGGGCGACCTGACGCCCTCCGAACGTGCCCGATGCAAGATGGAGCTTGCCGATATCCTTCTCTTCACCGGGGATGTATGGGAGGCTACCTTGCTTTATCAGCAGGTATATCAGGATTACAAGAATGATGTGATGGGACAGGAAGCCAAGTTTAAAAATGCTCGTCTTACTTACTATATCGGCGAATTTGAATGGGCCAGAACCCAGCTTGATATCCTGAAGGCCGCAACGTCGAAGCTTATCGCCAATGACGCCATGGCGCTTTCCCTGCTGATCAGTGAAAACATGGATCCCGACAGCGGAACCGTGGCCCTGGGAATTTACGCCAGGGCCGAACTGCTCGATTTCAGGAATGAGGAAGCAGCAGCCATCAGAGCCCTGGACTCCATTCCCGCATTATTTCCCGGGCATCCGATCCTGGATGAAGTGCTCTATAAGAAGGCCTCCATCCGGAGGAAGGAGGGACGTTATCAGGAAACCGACAGCCTGCTCGCCATCCTGATAGCAGATTATCCCGACGGTATCCTGACCGATGAAGCGCTGATGGATAGGGGTGAGCTGAACGATTATCACCTGAATGATAAACAGAAGGCCATGTCGTACTATCAGGAACTGATGGAGAAGTTCCCGGGCAGCGTATTTGTAACCGAAGCCCGCAAACGGTTCCGGTTTCTGCGCGGTGATAAAACGAACTGATGATACAGCCAAAAAAACGATATGGCCAGCATTACCTCCGGGATGAGAATATCGCCCGTAAAATTACCGGTCTGATAAATCACAACTATCCGGCCATCCTGGAAATCGGACCGGGTACCGGGGTTCTTTCCAAATATCTTCTCGGGGATCCCGCCCTCAATCCCTTTTTTATGGAAATAGATCCCGAATCGGTCGGTTATCTCAGGATTACTTATCCTTCTATGACCTCCCGGCTGATTCAGGGTGATTTTCTTGCTCTGGACCTGTCTTCCTTTTTACCGGCCGAACCGGAATTCACCCTTATCGGAAACTTCCCTTATAATATTTCCTCCCAGATCCTGTTCCGGGTTCTCGACTTTCGACACCGGATACCCGAGGTGATCGGCATGTTTCAGAAAGAAGTGGCAGAGCGGATTGCTGCAAGACCGGGATCAAAGACTTATGGCATCCTGAGTGTTTTGCTTCAGGCTTTTTATGATATCGAGTACCTCTTCACGGTGAATGAAACGGTATTCTATCCTCCTCCCAGGGTCAAATCCGCCGTCATCCGCCTTAAACGGAATCAGGTTCAACACCTGGATTGCAATGAGGCACTTTTTTTTCGCGTGGTAAAGACCGCCTTTAACCAGCGCAGGAAAACCCTGAGAAATTCCTTGAAGCCACTGACAGGATGCCCCATCAGCCCGGAGCTCGGATCCCTTCGTCCTGAACAGCTCGGCGTATCACAGTTTGTTACTCTTACAAGGGAGATCAGCGGGGAAACATAAAATTGCTACTTTTGCAAAAATTTTCCCCGCTTCATGAAAAAGGTTAAGGTCCGGCACTCACCCAATAAAGACAAGCATACAGGAGCCGAAAGAAAAAACAATCCGAAGGTTAAAAATCCGGTTGTTCCGCCCAGCTCAAGAAAAGCAAACAAATATTTTGTGCTTTTCTTTTTTATTTGCTCGGTGGTTCTTTACGGGAATACCGTACTGAATAAATTTGCTATCGACGATGAGATCGTCACCCATAACGAACTGGTAAAAAAAGGACTTAAGGCCATTCCGGCCATCTTTTCAACCACGTATTACAACCAAGTCGGAAACATCGGAAGCGAGAGCTCCGATTACCGCCCTATCGTGAAACTCACTTTTGCCCTTGAATATCAGTTTCTGGGAGAACGGCCCGGTATGAGTCACATCATTAACCTCCTGATTTATTTTTGCATCTCCTGCCTGCTGTTTTTTATTCTTAAAAACATCCTGAAAAAGTACAACATCCTTTTCCCGTTTCTGATAACCCTTCTTTTCATGGTGCACCCGGTACATACCGAAGTCGTAGCCAGCCTGAAAAACCGCGACGAAATGCTGGCTTTCCTTTGCGGACTTGGAACTTTGTGGTTCGTCCTTAAATATGCCGAAAAAAGAAAGATCCGATACGTTGTGTCAGCCCTGGTGGTTTTTTTTATCGGGTACCTGTGTAAATCATCGATCCTGCCGTTTTTACTGATCATCCCTCTCGTCTTGTATTTTTTTACGGAGCTTCCTCTCAGAAAATACCTTCCGATCATCATCGCCATCCTTGTCATTGGACTGATTGCCCAGTTCGGCCCCCGGTTGTTCCTGCCCTTTATCAAAAGCACCAGCAGCTTCATAGAAAACCCTCTTTATTTTGAATCAAGTCTGTGGATCCGCCTGGGTACGGCCATGATGTCGCTGCTTTTCTACATCAAAATACTGATCTATCCTTATCCATTGGTATTTTACTATGGATTCAACATGATCCCGGTCACCAACCTGGCCAATATCTGGGTCTGGATTTCAATCGTACTCTACGGGGGAATGCTCCTTTTTGCCGTACTTAAATTCAGGGAGAAACACTTCCTTTCCTTTGCGATCCTGTGGTATCTGATCGGCATCGCGATGTATTCGAACCTGGTTGTCCCGGTGGTTGGCATCGTGGCTGAACGGTTCGTCTTCCTTTCTTCCGCGGGATTCTGCATGGCGGTCGTATATGCCGTCTTTACCCTCTTCCGGACCAATCCGAAGGCCCTTACCATTGAAATGGATGCGCGGTTGAAGATCCTGGCGGTCATCATCCTTTTGACCATCCCGTGCACCGTCCTGACGATCAGCCGCAATCCCAAGTGGAAGAACCTTTTCACCCTTTATTTTAACGATATCAAACATCTCGACAACAGCGTCCATGCCAATATCCAGTACGCTGGTTTCCTGATGCGGACGGTTTACACCGATCCGAATTTCCAGACCTATGGAAGGGTAAATGAATTCAAACAACAGGTCATCATTTCTCATCTCCGGCAGGCCCTTAAGCTTTATCCCCTGAATTATCAGGTGCTGAACGATCTCGGAACGGTTTATCTCTATATGACCAGCAAGCCTGATTCCGCCGTTTACTTCCTGAAAAAGGCAATAGACATGGATCCGGACATCCAGCCTGCATGGGTAAACCTTGGCATGGCGTACCGCCAGATGGGCGAATACCAGAAAGCCATCGATTGCTATAACCACATCCTTCAGATCAATCCGAACCAGATCAAGGCCATTATTGCCCTCTCCAATGTATATTACGATATGGGCGACTTCAACCGGGCCGTCAGCATGAATGAAGAGATGATGAGAAAATACCCTAACCTGGATATGCCTTACATCAACATCGGGAATTATTACATCAGGGAAGGTGACACCGTTACCGCCGTGCGTTACTGGGAACAAGCCGCTGCCCGGAATCCTTCCCCGGAGGTCTGTACCCGACTGAACCAGCTTTACCGGATGCGGCACGATGTGGAAAAAGCCGATTATTATTACCAGCTTAGCCTGAAGGCAATCAAACAGATCCATTGAATCCTCCCCGATTATCTGATCTGCCCGGATCAGTCTCTCCTGTATTCGTTTTTCAGTTTTCTGACTTTTTTTGTATAGAACGGGCCAAAATCGGAGTGAGGTCCGGTACAAAGGAATACAGGCAATCCTGATTCACGGGAATATGGATTTTCGATCCGTCCAACCTCCTTCACCGAATCAAAAAAGATCTTCATCTCCGTCGGATCCTCGTTGACGTAGATCAGGCTGCCTGTCTTCAGGTTGTCGGGGGCCCAGAAGAGGAATGACTCGATAAAGCAAACCGGCTCTGGAAGACCTTTGGGTTTCCCGTAATAAGCGATCGCCGCAGCCTGGCCATAGTTCTCGGCATAGATGGTGCAGCCCTTCCGGTCAGACTGACCCATCCCCTGGTAGGTCCTGGTCACGATGGATCCCAGTTCCCGCCAGCCGATCATATCGGCCCAGTCCTGCGGCAGCTCATGCACCTTGCCGTCTTCCCATCTAACCGGAACGTAACCGATCGATTTTGCCGTCCTTTTACAGAAGCTGACCATCTTTTCCGGTTTTAATACCGGCAGGGAATAAGGCAGCATGGGAAGGAATAAAAAAACCGGGATCAGAAGAAGAAGCTGAGATAAAACCTTCCGGTAACCGAACGCTGCTTTCCGGATGACCGGTTGTCCGTTTCCGGAAGCTGGTCCCTTCAGGGGAAAGGTGTATTTTTCAAGGGCATAAGCGCCGAAGGCGAACATCACGGGATAAAGACCGGCCGAATAATAATTCTTTCCCTTCGAAAGGATGAGCATGAGCATTACAAGGAGGAAGGTCCACCCCAGATAGCGGTACCGGGCTTCCTTTTTATAGAAGAAAAGAACGATCAGTCCATAGATCACTACATAAATGGAGTTCAGATTGATGATCAGCTGGTCAAGGAGGAATTGAACAACGGAAACGTGGACCAGCTGATGTTTCTGTAATTCAACCATGTGGTGGACGACCGGGAAATTATGCCGGTACTGCCAGATCATCACCGGCAGGAGGATCAGAAAACCGGCCAGACAGCCGTATAAAAAATAACGGCTCCATATTAGCTTCCGGTTTCCGGTGAAAAGGATGCCTGCAGGGATCCCGATATACAGAAGCGCGACAAGATATTTGTTCTGAAAAGCAAGGCCAAGGACGATGCCCAGCCATATCCACATTTTCGGATCCTGCCGGTGTATCAGCCTGACCGAAAGATACAAAGCCAGCGTCCAGAAGAGGACATCAAAGCTCACCGGTTGAAGCATGAAGTTGATATGAAGATAGATCCCTGAAATAATATAGGATAAGGAAGCCAAGGTTATGGCGAACCATCGGCCGCCCAGTTCCACCACAGTCATGCCGATCAATATGACCGTAAGGCTTCCGGCAAAGGAAGGGAAAAAACGATATCCGGAAACCGTATGGCCGAAAAGGAAATGGCTGAATTTAGCAATGATCCCGATAAAAGGAGGGACCGTCATAAAACCGAAATCGAGGTGGTCTTTCATGGCCACATAAAGATACTCGTCACGATGGAGGTCGTACCGGGTATTGGTTAGGAGATGGATGATCAGATCAACCGAGGCAAAAAGGAGGATGAGGCACCATTTCCTGCCCGGAAACTTTTTGTATTCCACTTTCAGGTTCATAGACGAACCATTCCTTGCTGTTTTCCCATTTCTCACCGGTCATTTGACCTGCCGGCTATGCCTCAGTTTCCACCATTTTTTAATATCCCTGAGAAAATAAAAATCACTTTTCCGGTACTTCAGAATTTCTGTGATGGGCGTTTTCACAAAGCGGGAATAGAGGATCACAAAGATCAGGGAACCGACTGCATAGCTGACATTGGTCGACCAGGCAGCCCCGATTCCACCGTATTTCGGGATCAGGAAAAGGTTCAGGATAAAGTTAATGACCAGGGCCGGGGCGAAGGTATAGATGGCGATCTGCGGTTTTCCCATCCCGGTAAGGCGACTGTTGAGTATCCGGAAACCCACCAGGATCAGGATCCCGGGAAGGACCACCTGGATCATGGCTACACTGTGGGTGAATTCCTGTCCGAAGATAAGGGGAATCAATGGCGGGGCGACAAAGAAGATGAGGATACCGAACAGGAGGCCGGCGAGAAGGGAAACCCGGAAGATCGAGGCAACCGTCCTGTGCACCAGCTTATCGTCCTGGGTGTTGGCGCTGCGGCTCAGCACGATCGATTCGATCGCGTAAGGGATATGCCAGAGTTGTTCGGCGATCTGCATGGCCAGAGAGTAGAATCCAACCTCTTCCAGTGTTGACAACTTTTTCAGCATCAGAATATCCAACCGGTAATTGAGCTGCATCACAAAAATGGCCAGGGCATTCACTATCCCCAGCTTGACCATGCTTTTCATGATCGGCTCATGGTACTTCCATGTGATGTTATACCGGTAATCGAGGATGATGATGCGGTATACAAAGAAGAACATGATGATATTAGCAAGAAAGATGGCAATGAAAGTACCGAGGACCGAAAGCTGTAAGATCCAAACAAAGACAACGGTCAGCACCAGGGTCAGCAGGGTAGGGCCGGCATTCATGATGCTCGCGCGGCGGATCTCCTCCTTCCCCAGAAAGACCCCTCCGGCAAAAACATTGGCCAGAAGGAGAGGAATGGACATCAGTACCAGGACGATGATCAGCGGGTCAAAGGGCTGGGTCTCGGAAAAGAAATAGACGAATCCGCATATCAGGATGCTCAGGACGCTGGTCCATAACAACAGGATGAACAGGGCGGATACAATGCTCTCCTCCGGCAGGATCTTGTTGCCGATGTGGTAGATGGCCGACCGGCGGATGCCCAGCTGGGTAAAGCCGATCACGATGATCGGAACTACGATGATGGAGGAGTAGAGTCCGAAACCGGCCGCTCCCAGGACCCGCGACAACAGGATGCCGTTCAGCAGGTTGCAAAAGGTAACCGTAACATTGCTTCCCAGAATGCTGAGAATATCCTGAAAGTAAGATCGTTTCGCCACGCCGGAAGTAAAAAGAAATTATTTTCGCAAGCAAAAATAAAACAATAATGAACATTCCCTTTAATAAACCACACTTTCCGCTGTGTTCATTCAACAATCTGGCCTATTTATCAATTCCTTTTCCACTCGGGCAATCTTCCAGGCGTGACAGGCGCACCCAGATTTTCCATGGCCTTTTCGAGTTTCGGGATCTCCACTTCACCGATCTGCCGGATCTGATCGTATACCGGTGGAAATTCAGCTTCCAGGATCCGGTAAGTGTCAAGCTGGCCCTGGGTTGGATTACCGGTGGAGGCCCAGGTGATCCATGAGAGTTTCCCGAGCCGGGTGTTCAGTGGTACCGGCGCCGGTGGATTTTCTTCATCGCTCGGTTTATTGGTATTCCGGTTGAATTTTACATTCAGGATCTCGTCGAGCTGTAACTGTATTTCCCTGACTCTCTTTGTCAGATCGGCAGGAGCATTGGGAGTGCTGTTCAGGGCCTGGAGCATGGCCGATGTCCTTTTATAAAGATCCTCGCAATATTGTTCCGTTCCCTGCATCACCCGGGTGAGTTCGGCAACCTTACGGTGAAAGCCTGCCATGGCGGCCCGGTCATCGGCAGGAAGGGTTACATTGTTCAGCACTACCGCATTGAAAGCGACCGGTCCGGTAAGCAGCCGGGTCTGTCCGCCGGCCGTAAGTGACATGCTGACCTGATATTTCCCGGGCATGGCCAGGATCCCACTGCCGTTATCAGCCAACGGATCATATTTATTGGCATCAACGATCCGGGTCGATTGATACCGTAAGTCCCAGTTCACGCGGTTGATCCCCTTCGAAACGCTTTTCCGGATGATCCGGACCGGCGACCCGTCGGCATCGCTCACCGTGAAAGTGAGATAGGGGTCGATCTCCAGCTTTTCGGCACGCAACTCAGCTTCCGTTGGTTGCGGGATCCGTTCCCCTTTCTTGAAAAGCTCTTTCTCCTTCTCTTTCCGGAGTTCCTTTGTTGTTTTGGGGACGGCCTTTATATAATAGGTGAAAACGGCTCCGAAATCGGGATTCTTGGCAATATATACGGTTGATCCCTGACCATATTTGTTGTCGGTGAGCAGGTACATAAGGGCATCCTTGACCGGAAAAATATAGCCGTCCTGATCCAGTTTCTCCTGTTTCAGGGAACGAAGCGGTGTATAATCATCCAGGATATAAAATCCCCGTCCGAAGGTGGCGATGACCAGATCGTTCTCTCTTTTCTGAAGGACCATATCCCTGACCTGAATGGAAGGCAGTCCCGATTTGAGCTGGATCCAGTTCTTTCCGCCGTCAATGGTAAAAAAACATCCGAACTCGGTGCCGGCAAAAAGCAGGTCGGGATCCAGGAAATCCTGCTGGATGCAATGGACCGTACCGTTTTCAGGCAGATTCCCGGCTATTGAAATCCAGCTCTTTCCTTTATCGGTGCTTTTCAGGATGTAGGGTTTGAAATCATCCCGGAGGATGTTGTCAAAGGAGGCAAATACCACGTTTTCGTCAAACCGGGATGCAAAAATATCGCTCACATAGGTGTTTTCAGGAACTCCGGGGAATTTATCTGTTTTCGTCCAGTTCTTTCCTGCATCCGTAGTGACCTGGATCAAACCATCATCCGTTCCGGCATAGAGAAGATCTTCCTTCACGGGAGATTCATCCAGGGAGATGATGGTCCCGTATAGCGACGTGGAAACATCCTTCTGGATGGCATCGATGGACCAGTATTTTCCCATGACCGGCCAGGTGTTACGGTCGATCTTTGCCGTGAGGTCTTCACTGATCACCTGCCAGCTGTTCCCCCGGTCATCGCTGCGGAATACCTTGTTGGCAGCGCAGTACAGACGGGTGTGGGAATGGGGGCTGATCAACAAAGGAGTATTCCAGTTCCACTGGTAGCTGTCTTCCCCTTTCCGTGGTTCGGGGCGGATATCCACCGCTTCCTGACTCTTCCGGTCATAACGGACCATTCCGCCGTACTGCGATTCGGCATAAACAATGTCGGGATTGGACGGATCAATCTGTGACCAGAACCCATCACCTCCGTTGGTGACAAACCATTCATCGGACAGAACACCCTTTCCGGAAATGTTCCTCGAGGGACCGCCTACACTGCTGTTATCCTGCGTGCCGCCATAAACATAATAAAAAGGGGTGGAATTATCGACCTGAACACGGTAAAACTGGGTCACCGGCAGGTTCGACTTGAACACAAATTCCTTACCTTCGTCAAAGGTCTCATAGATTCCCCCGTCAGTGCCGATCAGAAAATGCCGGGTGTTGTCCGGGTCTATCCAGATGGCATGGTCATCCACATGACGGTTGTTATTCCCGACAGGCCGCCAGGTTTTTCCCCCGTCCTCGGTCACCTGGGAAACGGTTTCCATCGAATAGATCTTATCAACCTCTTTGGGATCACAGGTGATCTCATTATAATATTGTCCCTGGGCAACATGGTTGCTCATCTTTTGCCAGGAGGCGCCCCGGTCGATACTCCGGTAAAAACCGGCAGCATCCGGCACCGATTCGATGATGGCATAGACCACATCGGGGTTGGCAGGCGAGATGGCCAGCCCGATCCCTCCCATGTCGGCGGCCGGCAGACCCGATGTGAGCTTATCCCACATGGTTCCGGCGTCAGTGGATTTATAAATGGCTGTTTCCGGTCCTCCGCCGATCTTGGTAAAGACATGCCGGCGGCGTTGTTCTGACGAAGCATAGAGCACATCCGGGTTCCTCGGATCCAGGATCACATTGTTCACCCCGGTATTCTCACTGATCTCCAGGATCTTTTTCCAGCTCTTCCCGCCATCGGTAGTCTTGTACAGGCCACGGTCGCCCCCGGGTCCCCAGACAGAGCCTTCCGCAGCCACATAAACCACATCGGAATTCCTGGGGTCGATCAGGATCTTACCGATCTGACGCGAATCTTTCAATCCCATATTTTTCCAGGTTTTCCCACCGTCGATGCTTTTATAGACCCCGTTTCCATAACCCAGCGAGCGCTGATGGTTGTTCTCACCCGTCCCGATCCAGACCACAAAAGGATTGTTCGGATCGAAAACGACACATCCGATCGAATACACCCCGTTATTATCGAAAACGGGTTCAAAGGTCGTCCCGTTGTTAACGGTTTTCCAAACATGACCCGAAGCGACGGCCACAAACCATTCAGTGCGGTTCCCCGGATTCACGGCAAAGTCGGCGATACGGCCTGAGCAATAGGCCGGCCCGATGCTGCGGAACTTCAGTCCGCCCACCAGGGCAGAACTGTAAATCGAATCTTCTTTCGGTTTTTCCTTTTCATTGGATTTCTTTCCGGAAGGTTTTGTCTCCCTCGGTGTATCCTTCTCTGCCGGCTTTCCTGCCGGTCCTTTAACCGTTTTGGATTGCTCTTTTGTCGGCTCCTTCTGACCGGTGGCGACAAGGGTCAATCCCAGGATGAGGATTACGGGAAGAAATATCCCTTTGGTTTTTTTCATTGGTCAGTGATTTGAAATTTATTGAACTCTTACCGGTCACTCCCCTATGAGGAAAGAGGTGCAGGGGAGGGGTCTTCGGTTTGTTTGTAGCTGTAACTGATAGAATTTTTATTTGGTTATTCTGATTGGAGAATTGATGATATCGACCCAGGGTTCGGTCGGATGATCCCTTTTTCCGTGATGATGCCGGTGATATATTCTGCCGGGGTTATGTCAAAAGCAGGATTCAGTGCATGGGACCCGGGTGAGGCGATCCGGATCCTCTCCAGCCGGCCGCCAGCAGTCATCCCTTCCTGGTACAGCACCTCCTCTTCACTTCGTTCTTCAATGGGGATATCCGATCCGGTGGCACAATTCCGGTCAAATGTCGAGGTGGGGGCAGCCACATAAAAAGGAATTCCCAGGGTATGGGCGACCAGGGCTTTCTCGAAGGTCCCTATTTTGTTGGCAACATCCCCGTTGGCAGCGATGCGGTCGGCCCCGGTGATCATCAGGTCAACAAGCCCACGGGCCATGAGGGAAGCGCCGGCATGATCGGGGATGATCACATGAGGAACACCTGCCTGGCCAAGCTCCCATGCCGTGAGTCTTGCTCCCTGCCCGCGTGGCCGGGTTTCATCCACATAGACGAAGAGCTTTCTGCCTTGCTGATGAGCAAGATAAACGGGAGAAAGGGCCGTACCAAAGTCTACAAAGGCAAGCCATCCGGCATTGCAATGGGTTTCAACCCGGCAACCCTCTTTGAACAGATGCTGACCCAACTCACCAATCTTGCGCGAATCCTCTGCATCCCGGTCGGCCAACCGTTGTGCTTCTTCGAAAGCGGCTTCCACCGAAACCATTCCCCGTTCGTAAACCTTTTCTATGGCGTGAAAAAGATTCCGGGCCGTCGGACGGGTTGATCCTATCTCTGTCCGTGCCCGCCCGGCAAAGGATCCGTCATCCTGCCGCCCGGACTCGTGAAAAGCCTGAGCCATGGCATAACCGGCTATGGCGCCGATAGCCCCGGCTCCGCGGACCATCATGCTACGGATGGCGTCACAACAATCCCGGTAGGATGTAGACTCCCGGATCCTGAACTCAAAGGGGAGGAGATTCTGATCGATGAAAAAAACGGAAAACTTTTCCAACCAAACTGTCCGGTAATGCTTTCCGTTAACCTTCACAGGTATCAGTATACGGTCAGGACAACCGTGGAATCAAGCTTCGGAACCGGTGGAAGAAAGGCAGCTCCGATACCGTACAGATTGAGAGTCTGGTAATTGGCAAAACAATTGAACCGGTAGTTATGACCGGGATATAACCTCCTGAAAATGGCTCGTCCGGCTGCGTCAGTGGCCACCTTCCTGACCAGGGTGCTGCTGTTGAGACTGTCGGCAGAAAGGGCCAGATTGACATACTGACCCGTCAGCAGGATACCTTGCTGGGTCCGGACAGTAACATTCAGCCGGACCGAATCAGCCCCTAAATCCTGCCATTCTGGTAAGGGAGTAGGATCCGGGCTTGATTTGTGACAGGAACCCAAGGCAAGAAACAAACACCCGACTACCAATGAATAAAAAAGATGATTCCGGAACATGGTGCTTCAGGGTTACAAAATTTTAAAGCCAAGGCTCACCAGGAACATATTATTCATGGAGTTGTAATCATAGGAGACCGAGCCTTGTGACACACTGTTGATGATCTTGTTCAACCCTATCTGGTAACGAATATCAAGCGCCAGGAACAAGATGTCAACGCCGGTCCCGACCTGGATGTACCAGTTGACCTTGCTCAGATCCGACGTCGTTAAAGGTCCCGTTACGCTGTTCATATCCTTGACCTTTGAATTAACAACAAAAGAGACCTCAGGGCCGGCCATGACCCGCCAGTTGAATATTTTTGACTTGATGATCTTGAAGCCTAGGAGTACCGGTATATCCAGAGAGCCGACCGTGACTTTTTGTTTCCAGTTGCTAACGGTGTTCACCAGATTTTCCTCGAAAAGGCCTCCGGAAAAAGTGTAATAGGCTTCCGGTTGTACATAGAGTCTTTTCCCGATCCGGAAAAAGACACCGACCTGGAAGCCCGAACTGATGCTCGATTTGATCGAGTCAATATTCGTATTCAGCTTATTGGCATTATAGCCGATCTTGATCCCGAAATTAAACTGACCGAAGGTCAGTTCGGTGCACAGGAAAAGGATGAAAAAAAAGGCAAATTTTTTCATAAAGGTGATTTTGGTTGACCTAACAAAAATAATAATTAATAATTAAAAATAACCAAATGGTCAAAAAATCACACCCCCCTTCCCCTTCTCCTCCTATATACACATCTACCTCTTAACTCCCAACTCCCAACTCCTAACTCCTAACTCCTAACTGATTATGGTGTATCCCGTATATGGAACGAGGGCATCCGGTATCCGGATCCCGTCAGGTTTCTGGTTATTTTCCAGCATGGCGGCTACGATCCTCGGAAGGGCAAGGGCGCTGCCGTTGAGGGTATGGGCGAGATGGATTTTCCCGTTTTCATCCTTGAACCTCAGCTTCATCCGGTTGGACTGAAAGGTTTCAAAATTTGAAATGGAACTCACTTCGAGCCAGCGGCCCTGGGCGGCCGACCATACCTCCATGTCATAGGTCATGGCAGATGTAAAACTCATATCACCACCGCACAGTTTCACAACTCGGAAGGGAAGTTCCAGCTTGCGAAGCAGTCCGGCAACGTAATGTCTCATCTCTTCGAGGGCGTCATAGGAACGGTCGGGATGAACGATCTGAACGATCTCCACCTTGTCAAACTGGTGCAGCCGGTTCAATCCCCTGACATCCTTGCCGTAGGAACCGGCTTCTCTCCGGAAACACCCGGAATAGGCCACGTTTTTCAAAGGAAGGTCATGGACCTTCAGAAGGGTATCGCGGTAAATATTGGTAACCGGGACCTCGGCGGTCGGGATCAGGTAAAGATCATCAAGTGGAATATGATACATCTGGGCATCCTTATCGGGGAGTTGTCCGGTGGCGTATGCCGAAGCGGCATTCACTACATATGGCGGCTGGACCTCCTGATAACCGTTCCGGATGGCTTTGTCGAGGAAAAAGTTGATCAATGCCCTTTGTAACCTGGCGCCTTTCCCTTTATAGAGCGGAAATCCCGCCCCGGTGATTTTGTTTCCGGCAGCAAAATCAATGATGTCGTATTTTGCAGCCAGGTCCCAATGGGGTAACGGATTCGATCCCAAGTCCATGGATTCGCCTTCCTTCTCCACTACCTGGTTATCCTCCGGTGTGCTTCCTGGCGGCACGCCCGGATGGGGAAGGTTGGGTACTTTCACGAGCAGATTCTCCAGTTCCTCTTTCGTGGCAGAAAGAAGCAGATCAAGGTCTTTTGCACGATTTTTCAGTTCCACGGTCTGTTCCTTCAACGATGTTGCCTCATCCTTTTTACCCGATTTCAACAGGCTACCGATCTCCCGGGCGATGGTGTTCCCTTTGGCCTGGATGTCATCCAGCAGCTTTTGTGTTTCCCGGCGTTTGTCGTCAAGCCCTGCAATCTTCCGGATGATTTCAGTCCCGTCAAAATGCTTGATTAAAAGCCGGTCTATAACTTCCTGTTCATGCTCACGGATGTAGTTGAGTTGTAACATTCGTCTTTAGTTTATAGATGCAAAGGTAAAAAAAATCAGTAACCGGGTTAAAACCCTACCCGGGCTTCCGGAATGTCAACCTGACCCCACCACGGCCCTCCTGCAAATCAATATGACCCCACCCCAACCCTCCCCTTGGAGGGGAGGGTGACGGATTTCAGGAGTTTGGAGTTTATCGTCGGGTAGCTGTCCGTTCGTTGATCTCGGTTCTGATCCGGTGTAAAACTTTACCGAAATGATTTTTGACTTCATCCCATCCCAGCCCTCCTTCAAATCAATATGATCCCACCACGGCCCTCCTGCAAATCAATATGACCCCTCCCCAACCCTCCTGCAAATCAATTTGACCCCACCCCAACTCTCCTGCAAATCAACTTGACCCCTCCCCAGCCCTCCCCAGCCCTCCCCTTGGAGGGGAGGGTGACGGATTTCGGGAGTTTGGAGTTCATCGTCGGGTAGCTGTCCGTTCGTTGATCTCGGTTCTGATCCGGTGTAAAACTTTACCGATATGATTTTTAACCTCTAGGTTGGTAAAGCGGATAACTTTGATATCAAACCGTTCAATTTCAGCAGTCCGGCACTCATCATGGGATCTTTGAAGTGATTCGTCATGAAACGGACCGTCGACTTCAATAACCAGCCGAGCTTCATGACAATAAAAGTCGGCAACATAAAACTCAATCGGATGTTGTCTGCGAAATTTCACTCCCATTATATTATGTTTCCTCAGTCTTTTCCATAAAATTTTTTCAGCCGGTGTCATTTTCCTTCGCAATCTTTTTCCCAGCTCAATAGTTTGCTGGTTCGCATGAAAAAAATAATCCGGTTTTCTTGTTTTTCCAATATATGCCATGTTTCCTAAATGAATGAAGCAACCTTGTTAACATCCTTCTACGTCTCTCCCTCCCCTTCAAGGGGAGGGTGTTGGGGAGGGGTCATGCTGATTATCCGGAGGTCGTGGATGGGGTCATAAGCCCTTAATCCGGAAAACAGAAAAAGGTGATATAGATAATGCAGATAAATTAACCAAACTGAACTTTCATCTCCCTCCCCTTCAAGGGGAGGGTTGG